>ERZ773038.516-NODE-516-length-25349-cov-8.782478_pt1 | contig 25349 bp, 21 predicted proteins | sample MGYA00511665_ERZ773038 | MGnify/ENA primary metagenome ERZ773038 (study PRJEB29015, sample SAMEA2737966) | human oral metagenome | biome: human oral; feature: human-associated habitat; material: dental | place: China | collected 2028 ... | reverse complement strand
CCGTTCCCGACGGGATGTCGAAGACGGACCTGCTCGACAAGATCCATCCCGTGGCCTCGTCCGAAGCGTCGTGGCAGGTTGGCGACGAGAAGGTTTCCACCACCATCGGGTGGCACACCACCGACGGGGCACCCACCCTGGTGGCCACCATGCCCCATCAGGCGGCGGACACCGCCCAGGAATGCCAGATGGGAACCTACGAAAGCGTCTACGGCAAACTCCGGCTGTGTTTGACGTCTTCGGTGACCTGGAACACCCCGAAGCAGTCGGCCCCGGCAAACTACGACCTGGGTGGCCTGGACGAAACCGCCCGCACGAAACTCATCACACACCTCGAGGCGGACGTGCAGGGCCTTCCGGCCTATCCCGCCGACACCTACTTCGCCGGGAAGGCAATGGCCCGGGATGCCCAGCTCATGCACCTGGCGAAAACACTGGGGCGCGATGACCTGGCGACAAAGGTCCGCAACCGGCTGGTGCCCGAGTTGAAGACGTGGCTGAACCCGGCGGGATGCGCCGATTCGAAGGCCGACCGTTGTTTCTTCTACGACCAGACCAATCACGGCATGGTCGGTCTGGTGTCCACCTTCGGCAGCGACGAGTTCAACGACCACCACTTCCACTACGGCTACTTCCTGCACGCGGCGGCCCTCGCCGCCATGGACGACCCGAGCCTGCTCCCGGAATTGTCGCCGGTGGCGACCCTGCTGGCCTCCGACATCGCCCGCCCGACGGCCTCGGACAATTTCCCCGCCATGCGCGTCTACGACGTCTACGCCTCCCACTCGTGGGCCTCCGGCACCTCACCGTTCGCCGACGCCAACAACCAGGAATCCACCAGCGAGGCCGTCGCGGCCTGGATGGGGCTGCGGCTCTGGGCGGAAACCAGCGGCGATCAGGCGTTGGCGGACCAGGCCGCCTGGATGCAGTCCAGCGAGGCCGATGCCGCTTTGAAGTACTGGCTGAACTTCAACGTCGACGACCCGCTGTACGCACCCCTCGAGTACAGCTATCTACCCCTGAACTTCGGCGGCAAACGGGACTTCGCCACCTGGTTCTCCCCCGACCCGGAGGCAGGCCTGGCCATCCAGGTTCTTCCCATAACCCCCGCCTCCACCTACCTGGGGGTGGACCGGGCCCGGGTGGCGACCAATGTCGACAAGGCGTTGACGGCCGACACCTTCAACCGCACCTACGGGGACCTGTTGCTGGCCTACTGGGCCCTGTCCGGACCGGAGGCCCGGAAACAGGCGATCGAGCTGGCGGATACGGTTCCCATCGATGACGGGTTCTCCCGTTCCCTCCTGCTGGCCTGGTTGTACGCGCTGAAGGAGTGATCGTCGAAAACCCACCGGGACGGTCGGGTGCGGCGGCGAAGGCCCTGCCATTAGGGTTGTGCGTCATGGACATCCTGTTCGACACGGCCAATCTCGATGACATCGAGCGGCTGACCCCGATCTACCCCGTCACCGGAGTGACGACCAACCCCACGATCCTCAAGGCCGAGGGCAAGGTTGATTTCTACGCGCACTTCCGCCGGATCCGCGAGATCATCGGTCCGGATCGCACCCTTCACGTGCAGGTCCTCGCCAAGGACACCCGGGGCATGATCGACGACGCCCACAAGCTGCTGGACAGGATCGACGACAGGGTCTACCCCAAGATCCCCACAACCGAGGCCGGTATCGCGGCCATGCGCCACCTGAAGGCCGAAGGGGTCAAGGTGACCGCTACCGCGATCTACTCCAAGACCCAGGGTTTCCTGGCGATCGCAACCGGCGTCGACTACCTGGCGCCGTACTACAACCGGATGCAGTCGCTCGACATCGACACCCGCGGCACCCTGGAGGCCCTCGCCGGTTTCATCCGCCGGTTCGACGCCCCCAGCAAGATCATGGCGGCTAGTTTCAAGAACGTCTCCCAGGTCTCCCACGCCCTCGAGGCGGGCGCCGACGCGGTGACGCTGTCGCCGAAACTGCTGCGCGTCGCCCTGTCGGCGCCGGGAATCGAGGCCGCCGTCGACACCTTCATAGACGACTGGGAGAAGATCTACGGCACCCGCTCACTGCCCGACTGAGGAGGATTCTCAGCTTCTCCTCTCGTCTTCTCTGAGACCGATCCGCGCTGCTTGGCGTAGGTGGTCGGCGTGATGCCGGTTGCCGACTGGAAATCGCGTTGGAAATGGGCTTGGTCGGAGTATCCGAGGGACGCCGCCAGCTCCGCCAGGGAGACCTCCCCGGACAGCTGCCAGGACGCCTCATGGAGCCGTCTGCGGCGGATCAGCCATTTCGGTGTCAGCCCGATTCGTTTCGCCGCCAAGCGTTGCAGTGCGCGTTCGTTCATGCCGAAGCGTTCGCAGATCTGGGAAACCCGCCGGATGGTGGGGTCGTTTTCAACGGTGCGGACGATGGTGTTCACCGCGAGACCCTCAGGATCCACCGGGGCCAGCCTCCGCAGCGCGGTCTCCATCACCGCGATGGCGGATTCCCTGGCGGCCGGATCATCGGGGTGAGTCATGCTGGCCCGGATGTCGGCGACCAGTCGAGGAACCTCCACCAGGGTGGAATCCTCGAGCGCGATCTGCCCGTCAACCAGGGTCGAGACGTCCGCCCCGATCAGCTGCCGCCCGACGGCGGGTTGCAACAGCACACCAACGGTCCAGCCACGGCCGGTGAGCCTCTTGGTGGCGAGTCCGCTGGTGGGGCCAACCAGACTGGCGTGGTCGGCGTCGATGACGATGAGACAGACCGGGTATTGCAGGACCCGCTGGATCGACTCCCGGCCGGGCGCGAGATCCCACACCGGCACCCAGAAACGCCGCACCACGTCCGCCAGGCCCGCCCGGGGTGCGAAGCGGTACACCGGCGGACTGAAGCCGCGGTCGTCGGCGAGATGGGCCCGCTCCCGGAAGGATGTGTCGTATTCGTTCAATACTTCCTCCCTTTCCGCCGATCACACTAGCGTCCATGGATACCCGAATCACGCAATTCCTTGGCCACGTCGACACCTTCACCCGGCGAATCGCGAACCTTGAGACCGACCGCTGGGAGAATCCGAGTCCCTGCGAGGGGTGGAGTGCGAAGGAAGTCCTCGACCACGCCATCGACACCCAGCGCGACGTCTTCGGCAACCGAGGTCTGGAGCTGGGTCCCCGCCCGGAGGGGGCACCGCATGAGGCCTGGGCCGCGCACGCGGCCGCCGTGAGGTCGGCGGTGACCGACGAGGAAACGCTCCTGGCCACCTACGACTCCTTCTTCGGACCGACCACCCTGGCCGACACGCTGCTGAGTTTCTACCGCTTCGACCTGATCATCCACGCCTGGGACATCCAGAGGGCCTTCGGAAACGGCCACGGGCTACCAGCGCGTCCCAAACGGGAATTTTCCTACATCGGATGCAGGAAAATTCCTGCATCCGATGTAGGAATTTCCATGTCCGGAAGTTTCTACCGTCCGCGGGCCACCGAGCAAACCTTCACAGACCACGCGTCACACCAAGTCGCGATCCTGGAAGGCCGCCGAGCGATCGACAAGTCGACCTCGGCGCGCCACCTCGTGGACACCGGCATCTACGTTTCCTACCAGACCTTGGCCGATCCCACGGAGCGCGCAAACGCCGCGGCTGATCCAACGCGCTGGCTCGCATCCCTGGATTTTCCGGCAATCATCGATGAGGCGCAGCTGGTCCCGACCTGAGCCTGGCGGTCAAGGAGCTCGTGGACTCCCGCCCACCGGGACATCACGTGTTGCTCACGGGTTCGGCCTCCGTGGGCCGCGGGCAGCTGGAGGGCTCCGACCCCTTGGTCGGCCGCGCGACAAGAACGCGGCTTCACCCTTTCAGCGCTCTCGAGGCCTCGCATCCGGTGGAAACGGATGCGCCTTGTCTCGTCGATCTTCTTTTCGACGCCCAGTTGGACTTGGACACACCGGGACCCGTCTCAACTCAAGAGCTCGTACGCCTCTTGAGGACAGGAGGCGTTCCCAGCTACTGCCTGAGCACGGTTCCGCTGACCACTAGAGCCCTGGAGGTCCGCGTCCATTCGGACATGCTGGCGCTTCTCGGTGACCAGGTTCTGCCCGACGAGAAACTCGACGTCGGAATTGCCGGGACCGTCCTCGACTCGATCCTGCGCATTCCCGGAGGGCAGTTGAACAAGACCGGGCTCGCGGCAGAACTGGGGATCGACCAACGAACCGTTTCTCGATACCTGGGCATCCTGGATCGTCGTTTCCTCCTCACCTTTCTGCCCAATCTGAGGACTGGATTGACACGAACTTCAAAAACGATGCCGAAAGTTCACTCATCAGATTCCTCGGCAACCTGCGAAGCGATTTCCAGAGCAGGGCATGACATAGCCTCCTCTCCCGAGGCCCTCGGGCAAGTCTTGGAATCATGGGTCGTTCAGCAACTGACCGCGGCGCGCGGGTGGGCACACCTGAAAACCCGGATCTTCTATTGACGGGACAACAAGACCCAGCGGGAGGTCGATGTCGTACTCGTCGATGGCGCCGGAAGACGAGTCGGCATCGAGGTCAAGCTCGCCACATCCGTTTCTCCTTCCGACTTGAAGGGGCTGAAAGCCCTGCAGGAGCACGGAGGATTGCACCGGGGTTTCATAGTCCACACGGGGAAGCGGTTTGAGCAGATTGCTGATAAAATCTGGGCGCTACCCATAGCGGCTTTCATTCAACCTTCCGCATGGGGGGCCGCACTCGCTTCCCCCTCTTCCCCAACCCCGGCCAGAAAGGTCATCGCCTTGCCCCCGGAGAAAAACGTCACCACGACCGACGAGCATCCAGCCTCGATGAGCAACCCTTCGGTCTTCCTCAGCTACGTGCATGACGACGACGATTACTTTGACGGACTTCTCATCGCCTTCACCAAGAAGGTGATACAGGCCTGCAGAAGCGAGCTCGGCACCCCAGTCGAACTCATCACCGATAACATCTCGCTGGCTTGGGGGGAGAACTGGCGGGAAAAGCTTCAGAAGGAAGTCGGCAGAACCACATTCCTCATGGCCATGGTGACCCCTAGCTATATTCGTTCTCAAGCCTGCCGGGACGAGTTCCTTCAATTCCGCACCAAGACGGCCAAAGCAGGTTATCAGGGCCTCCTGACCCTCTTGGTGAAAAATCCCCGCTGGGAAGCACCAGACGTGAGGGACGATCCTATCTGTCGCAGCATCCGAGAAACCATTGACGAACACCAGTGGCTCTCGCTCGATCACCCCCTGGAGAACTTGGAACCAGAGACTCGCGATTTTCGAAATGCTGCCCGCAGCTTGGGGAAGGAGCTGGCACGTCGCATCGAGGCCCTCGAGGCACAGGAGACACCCACCCTTTCAGCATCTCCCTCGGAAAACCCATCTGACTCGCCGGAGGACGAGGGCATCATCGAGCTGTTGGAAACTCTCTTGGAAAGCGACGCACCCGCTTTCTCGCAGCGCTCGGAGGACTTCAATAAAGTTTTTGCCGCTTTTGGGGAGGCCTTCAATCGTGAGCTCTCCAAATTGCCGAGCGGAAGCATCCCGAGCAGTGCCGCACTGGTTCTTGCGGCAAACAAGATCAACCCCACCCGGATCGATCTCGACAAAGCAACTGATGCCTTGGTCACGGCATGGGCCGCGCTGGATGACACCCTGACCCGCCTGCTGAGGCTGGTGGGCGGGTCAGGCCTGGCGGAACACGGAAAAGAGCTCAAGGAAATGTTCTCGGGACTCTCCCGGAGCATGAACAACATGGATTTCGGCGGCATGAATCAGCAGGTCCAGATGCTCAGCGCCATGTCCAGGACAATGCGCCCTGCCGCTTCGACGCTTTCACGAGTTCTCTCCACGACACAGGCGATCGCCAGGTCCGCCGAAATCTGGGAGGAGAATCTGTAGAGGCCCTCCGAACGACACGGCTCGTAAGATCCATGCCACCCCTGACGGATATCCGCATCTGACCCGATCGACTCTCCCCCGCGATTCGCGCACAAGAGAAGTGGGGTGGATGTTGCCCCCGGCTCGCGAAGACCCGTCAATGATCATCCCGAACCACACGCCGCGCAAGGGATTCGCCTGCCGAGACACAACCCACGAACAAGCCCCGCGGTAAGCGTTCTCCATGCCGGAAGGCGCGTGCCGGTCTCTGCTGGCTGCCTGTTCACCGCCTCCCACAGCGGCCTTGCGGAGCACCGGATGCCGTCCGAAAGGACTTCTTGACTCCAACATACGTCGGCGTTTAGCGTCAAAACGCGAAACCACTGGGCACATGCCAATGGAGGTTGAAGAAACGTGAAGAAAATCCGAAATTCAATCACTTCGGCGGCCGGAGCGGCACTATTGGCCGCGGCTCTGCTGGCCACGTCGTCCCCGGCCCTCCAGGCGGCGGCGGACGACGACCCGGCGCCGAACCCGGCGGAGGTCTCCCCGGTAGGAATCGATTCCTCCGGACAGTCCCTGACGTGGCAGCCGGACGACGCCCCGGCGAGTTCCGGGGATTCCGTTCCCGGGTACAAACCGGATTCGATCGAATCGGCTCCCAGCAGCATCATCGGCGAGGACGAGCGGGTGCGGCTGACCGACACCACCGCCTACCCGAACTCCGCAATCGTCTACATCAGCAAGGGCGGCAAGCCCTACTGCACGGGCTGGATGATCTCGGCCGACACACTGGTCACCGCCGGACACTGCGTGTACAGCTACGAGCGTCAGGAATGGACCTCGGGGCTGGAGTTCAGCCCGGGCGCGAACGGCCCCGAGCGCCCGTTCGAAACCGCGACGGCGACCCAGAAGTGGACCGACGTCGCCTGGGTCAAGAACAACGACCCTCGGCTGGACTGGGGACTGGTCAAGCTCGACAAACCGCTCGGCGACCGGACCGGCTGGTTCGGCCTGACGTGGCGTTCCGAGGATTACAAGGACATCGGGGTCGAACTGCGCGGCTACCCCTATGACAAGGCCCCGGGAGAGCTCTGGGGCATGGGCGGAACGGTGACGGAGAGCCGGGGAAACCAGCTCTGCTATTTGATGGACACCTTCCCCGCCCAGAGCGGCTCTCCCCTGTACATGTCCGATGGCGCCTTCGCGATCGGCATTCACGCATACGGCACGGTACGGGGGCAGCAGCAGCCCGGGCGCGAATGCCCTCAGGAATACAACGCCGGAACGAGGATCACCAAGGGCCTGTACGAGTTGTTTGTCGACCTGAAGTCCCGTCGATAGGCTCCTCTTCCGCTCGTCAGGGCGCGCCGAAGGTGCGTCGGAGCAGCTTCACGACCTCCTCGTAGAGCAGCACCGCCGCACCGGCGCCGACGGCGACGGCCCAGTGGATCCAGTCCAGCGGTGCCGTGCCGAACGCGGACTGCAGGAACGGCACCTCGACCACCAGCACCTGGAGCGCCGTGACCAGCGCGACAGACCCCCAAAGCCAGGCGTTGCTGAGCATGTGGGTGAAGGCACTTCCGGTATCGGAGCGGGAGTTCAGCGCGTTGAACAGCTGCATGAAAACCAAGGCGGTGAACACGGTGGTGCGGGCGACCGCGAACTGCGAGTCGGGGGTGGCGAGATCCTCCAGGCCCCCGACGAGACCACCGGGCAGGGTGAGGTCGTAGATCAGCAGGGCCAGCAACCCCATCACCAGGCCGACTCCGATGATCCGCTGCCACATGTGGGTATCGATGATCCGGTCGGTCAACTTGCGGGGGCCGCGGCCCATGACGTCGTCGGTTTCCGGGTCGACGCCCATCGCGAGCGCGGGTCCGGAGTCGGTGACGAGGTTGATCCACAGGATCTGCGTCGCCAGCAGCGGAACGACGGCGGCGGCTGGGTTGGCGGGGTCGGCCAGGCCGATGAGCCCGCCGAGCAGGACCGCCAGGAACACCGTCGCCACCTCACCCATGTTGGAGCTGAGCAGGTAGCGCATGAACTTCTTGATGTTGTCGAAGATTCCGCGGCCCTGCCGGACGGCGGCGACGATGGTGGAGTAGTTGTCGTCGCCGAGAATCATCTCCCCGGCCTCCTTGGTCACCTCGGTGCCGGTGATGCCCATCGCGATCCCGATGTCGGCGGATTTCAGGGCGGGGGCGTCGTTGACGCCGTCGCCGGTCATGGAGACAACCTGCCCGCCGGCCTGCAGCGCGTCGACGATCCGTAGCTTGTGTTCCGGGGAGACACGGGCGTAGACGTCGACGTCCCGGACCGCCCGGCCCAGTTCCTCCTCGTCCATGGATTCGATCTCGCGGCCGGTCAGCGCCCGGGAGGCCTCTTCCGTGATGCCGAGGTCGGCGGCGATGCGCGCGGCCGTGACGGGGTGGTCGCCGGTGATCATGACGGTGCGGATGCCCGCGCGGTGCGCCTCCGCGATGGCCTCGACGGCCTCCGGTCGCGGCGGATCGATGATGGCGACAACGCCGAGGTGGACCAGGTCGTGTTCGGCGTCCTCGGTGAAGGTGGCGGGATCCTGTTCGAGGGCGCGACGCCGGGCGACACCGAGCGTGCGGTATCCCTCGGCGCTCAGGCGTTCGATGTCCGCCTCTATCCGGCCGCGGCGTTCGTCGCTGAGAGGCACGACGTCGTCGCCGACCAGTTCGGCCGTGCAGCGCTCCAGCAGCACGTCGGGGGCGCCCTTGGCGAACAGCCGCACGTGCTCGTCGGTGGTTCGGCGCCCGAGCACGGACATCATCTTGCGTTCGGAGGTGAACGGCACCTCGCCGATGCGTTCCCACGCCCCGATCCGCTCGGACACGCCTTCGAGTTTGTGCTGGGCCACCAGGAACGCGGCCTCGGTGGGGTCGCCCTGGACCTCCCATGTGCCGTTGACCTTCGCGAGTTGGGCATTGTTGGCCAGGGCTCCCGCCGCGAGGGTGCGTTCGGCCTCGGCTCGGGTCCTGGCCTCGTCGCCAGTGATGACGGCCGCCCCAACGGGTTCGTATCCGGTGCCGGTCAGCTCGACCCGCCCGGAGGGGGTGACGATCTCGCGGATCGTCATCTCGTTCTTGGTGAGGGTGCCGGTCTTGTCGGAGGCGATCACGGAGACCGATCCGAGGGTCTCCACCGAGTGGAGGTCCTTCATGACCGCGTTGCGGCGCGCCATGGCCTGCACGCCGATGGCGAGCACCAGCGACAGGATCGCGGGCAGGCCCTCCGGCACTGCCGCCACCGCCAGGGAGACCCCGAGCAGCAGGATGTCGACGGCCTCGTGGAAGGAGGAGACCCCGTTGACGGCGGCCACCACGATCATGACCACGACGGCGATGCCGATGACGAGCACGCCCAGGGTCCTGGATATCTGGGCGATCTCGCGTTGCAACGGGGAGGGTTCGTCGGCGGTCTCGTCCAGCAGCGTCGCGATGCGCCCCATCTCGGTGTCCATGCCGGTTCCGGTGACGACGGCCCGCCCCACACCCCTGGCTACGGCGGTGCCCTTGAACACCATGTTGTGCCGATCCCCCAGGGAACCGAGTTCCGGAAGCGGGGTGACGGTCTTGGTGACCGCCTCCGACTCGCCGGTGAGTGAGGCCTCCTGCACCTGCAGCGAGGAGGCGTTGATCAGGCGCGCGTCGGCGGCCACCGCGTCGCCCTCCCCCAGCACCAGGACGTCGCCGGGAACCAGGTCGGCGGCGGGTACCGTCGCCAGTTTGCCGTCGCGCAGCACCGTCGCCCTGGCGGCCGTCATGTCCGCCAGGGCGGCGACGGCATCGGCGGCCCTGTTCTCCTGCACGAAACCGATGACGGCGTTGGCCAGCACGATCAGCAGGATGACGACCACGTCGATCGGCAGGCCACTGGCCCCCTCGAGGAACCACGCCACCAGCGAGATGACCATGGCCCCGAACAGCAGGTAGACCAGCGGATCGGCGAACTGCTTCAGGAAACGCCGCCAGGCGGCCTCCCGCGGCTGGGAGCGCAACTCATTGGGGCCGTGGCTCACCAGACGCGAGGCGGCCTCCGCCGAGGACAACCCGGTCCCGGGATCAACCCCGGCGGCGCTCAGCGCCTCGTCGGCGGTTTGGAGGGCGGGTGAGGTGGTCATGATTCCTCGCTGGATTCCTGAACGGATCGATGATTTACTTTGATGGTACCAACTATTTTTGCGAGGACAACCTGAGGAGGCAGGCCATGAGCACCGACGCCGACGAGACCGTCGCGGATCTTCACCGGCTCTTCTCCGGGCTCAGTCGACTGGCCAGCCGGATGCGGTTGCGAAACGCCATGCATCCTGGCATCCGTAACCTGGCGCAGACCGACGCCTGGCTGTTGTCGCACCTGGCGGCGACGGGACCGGCGCGGATGTCCGCGCTGGCCGAGTGGCAGGCCGTCGACCGCTCGACGATGACCGCGCAGGTCAAACGCCTCGAACGCGCCGGGCTGGCCCGTCGCCACACCGACCCCACCGACCGGCGGGCCAGCATCGTGACCCTGACCGAGGACGGGGAAGCGGCATGCAGCGAGATCCGCAGGGAGGCCTCCGCTTTCTTTTCCGGCGTCCTGTCCGATTGGACCCCGGAGCAACGTCGCGAGCTGATCGAGTCGATGACCCGGCTGAGCACCGCCCTCGAGGAGCACCTGAACTGAGCTGCCTTCATCGGCGGCCCCGGACGCGCCAACAAGATGGACCGGGAGCCTTCCTTACAATCAGTTAGGTCTTGATGCGTTCCTTTAATTCAGCGGTTTTTCTTCCGCTTGGCGACTTCCGTGTCCTCTTCCCCCGCTATGGTTGTGCCACCGGACTTCACGAAGGAAGATTATGACAACGCTGTCTCTCGGTTCACTCCAAGACAAGATCCGCGACCCCGAATTCGCCTTGGCAAGGATAAACGCCACGTACCAGCCCGGTGGTGGCCCGGGAAGCCGGGTCTTCCCGCCAACGTTTCCCACCTCGAGCTCGGGCGACTCCCCCTACCTCATGGAGGAACGCGCCTGCGACGGTTCCTCACGTAGGGCCGTCGTCCTCGATCAGGTTCCCTCCCAAGCGAACCGGTGCGAGGATGCGCTCAAGACGGCCCGGCAGGCAGGAGAGATCCGGCTGCCGTTGTTGAAACTAACCCACGACGGCGCGGCGAAGGCCGTCATCACCGGCCTGGATGCGCCACACCGGGCCTTCGACGCCTACTGGCGCGACTCGCTGCTCGACGGCGAGAAGTTCGACAGGACCCCTGTGGGAAAGGCCTTGCAGGCCACCTCCTTGGAGGATGCAACCGCGCTGCTCCAGTATGACCCCGCCACCTTGGTCTACGGCGGCTGGAACAGTCACCGCAAGGGGCGGCAGGCCAAGTTTCCCCGGTTCTACAGCAGCGAGGTCGTTGGCTGGGATCCCGTCGTGGGCACTCGCAAAGCGGGTCGCATGGATCCGCTCAACCTCACCGGTGCGCGAAACGGCGACGGCGACGAGTGGACGTACTCCCCCGCCGCAGCCAAGAACGCCAAGGCGAGGTTGAGTGAGATCGGTCACGGCAATATTGCTCCGAATCCCGCCCATGGTGGAGTGACCGTCACGGAGGTCACACGTTTTTCCACCCTCAGCTTGACGGCGGTGCGACGGATCCGTTTCGGCTCCCTCGGGGTGAACACGCAGTTCGCCGCCAGTACTCTTCTGGTTGCCCTCGCGCTTCTCGGTGATCGACTGGCTTTCGGTGGCGCCGGGATCTGGTTGCGCAGCGGCTGCGACCTGGTGGTGGAAACAGAAACCCTCGAGTGGATCGGTCGCGGCGGCGTGGTGGAGCCGTTCTCCCTGTCCATCGGTGAAGCCGTCGCCCTGTACGACGAAACTTTGGAGGCCGCCATGGCGGCAGGGGTTCCAATGCACCTCGAGACGATCGAGTTGACCCCCTCCAAGGCCCTCGCCGCCGCAATCGACTTCACCGTGACCAAGGCCGAGTCCTCAGGGGAGTGACATGCCCGTCTGCCTCGACATCTGCCTGATGAGTGAGCGCTACGAAGCCGGCGACGGCGAGGACCCTCGCGCCCCCGAATGGCCCCCACATCCGGCCCGGGTTTTCTCCGCACTACGTTCGGTGGCAGAAAGCGATGAAAATGCTCCGTTGTACGAATTCGAACAGTTACCTCCGCCTCTGATCCACGCTTCGGCCTTTGCTCCGTGCAGCATCAGTCGTTCCTTCGTCGTCACGAACGCCAGATTCAATGGCGAGAAAACGAAATCGGGCAAAATAAAGACAGGAAATCAAAACCATCCCGCCCGGACCAGTGACCTGATGAAACGCATCAGGAGTTTCCCTCCCGACCCCAGGATCCAGTTCGTCTGGCCCGACGACCGGGATCTGTCGGATGAGGCACTGGCAGGACTCGACGCCCTAGCGCGGCGTGTGCCGTATCTCGGGCGTTCAACGTCACCGGTCATGTTGGCCTTCCGCAGGGTGGCTGATTTCAGGCCCCTGCCCGGGCTGTCAACCTTTGAACCCACCGATCACGACAGGGCGGAATACAACATCAGGGTTCCATTTCCCGGCTACCTGGACGAGTTGAATGCTCTCCACGAACTGGACCAGTCTTCCTGGCAGGCCAGCCGCAGCCACGCACGCCAGCCCTACAGGCTGGTACGGGACGAGAGCGATGCCGTTGCCCCCACGGTCGTGGAGTCACCGTACCCGGACTTGGTCATCCTCCGGTTCGTCGATCACCGTCCCCCGGGAAACCTGGTCGGGCTCTTCACCGCGGCACTCCGGACGAAAGTGATGTCGCAGACGAAGAATCCACTGCCTCCTGCGCTGCACGGCCACGGGTTCGACGGGCATCCCCACGTCGCCTATCTCGGTCTTCCATTCGCCGGTTTCAAGCATGCGGACGGACATCTGCTTGCCCTAGCAGTCGCGATCCCGGGCCTGGACCGGGCAGAGCGCCGCAGGATCCTACGAGGCATCCTGGGCACCGATCCGGACCGGATCTTCGACCTCCAGGTGCCCGGTTTCAGGCGGGTCTTCGGGTTGCGTTATTCCCCCGACGAGCCTCTGCCTGCCAGCGCGACCGCCGCGCGATGGACGCGGCCCGCCAGAAGCTGGGTGTCCGTGACCCCTCTCGTGCTGGACAGATACCCGAAGAAGGGAGATCTCGCCCCGGCAGTGGTTCGTTCCATCCAACAGGCAGGGCTCCCCGCTCCGGTCACTGTTGAGCTGAGCACCCAGCCGCTCACCCCCGGGGCCGCGCACCTCACCCCGAAGGAACTTCCCCTCCGGACTCGCGGCCGCCTGTACCGGCACGTCCGGATGACATTCGAGCATCCCGTCACAGGACCCGTGCTGGCCGGCGCAGGACGGTACTTCGGAGTTGGTCTGTTCGCCCCCGAACGTGAAGGAGCCGACGGATGATCACCGGCGATTTCGACCTCTTCATGGAGGAGCTCCACGGCCATCGCCCGTTCCCCTGGCAGTCGGACGTGGTCGCCGACATGCTCCGGACGGGCACCTGGCCGTCTCTCGTGGACGTACCCACCGGTCTGGGCAAGACGTCGATGCTCGATGCCGCCGTGTTCGTGTTGGCCATGTGTGCCGGAGGCGAGGCCGCGAGCGGGCTGGGGCGACGACGCATCTTCCTCGTGGTGGACCGGCGAATCATCGTAGATCAGGCCGAGCTGCACGGAAAACGTATCGCCAAGGCCCTGGAGACGGCCTCCCCGGGCAGTGTGTCGGAGGAGGTCGCACGCAGGCTCCGTGGACTATCCGGTTCATCCGATGGCCCGGTGCTTCCCGTGGTCAAGATGCGTGGTGGAGCGACCTGGGACGCCGCGTGGCTGCCGCTTCCCGACCTGCCAGCGATCGTCACCGGCACCGTGGACCAGGTGGGAAGCCGCCTGTTCTTCCGAGGCTACGGCGTCAGCGCCCGGCGACATCCAATCGATGCCGCCCTGGTGGGCACCGATTCCGTGATCATGATCGACGAGGCGCACCTGGCGCAGGCCCTCACCGCCTCTCTTGAAGCAACCAGCTCCCTGGATTCCAGCCAGGTCCTGGGTCTGCCCCAAACTTCGGTAGTGCACCTCAGCGCCACCAGCACCGGGCGTCCCGAGGGGTGGACCACGTCGTTCGATGAAGATGCGCACCTGGACGCTCCCACGGCCCGGGCACGCCTGGCCGCCGCAAAAACACTGACCTTCGTCGACACCACGAAACAGCAGGTCGTGCGGGACATCGCGGCCCATGCAGCCGAGGCCGTCACGGGAACCGACTCCCGTGTTCTCGTGGTGTGCAACACCGTCGACAGAGCCCGGGAGGTTCACAACAGGCTACTGAGGCCGAAGGGCCTGCCCTCCGGCACCGAGGTGTTGCTGCTGATGGGCCGCTCCCGCCCGGTGGATCGCGAGGCGATAACCGCCAAGGTGACCGAGCTCTTCGGTGCGGATCGCGAGGAGAAACCGGGGTCGGCGGTGCTGGTCGCCACCCAGACCGTTGAGGTCGGGATCGATCTCGACGCCACCGCCCTGATCACCGAGACCGCGCCCTGGGATGCGCTGGTCCAACGCATCGGACGCGTCAACCGGCGAGGTGTCCTGCCCGCGGCGGACGTGGTCGTGGTGGAGGACAACGACCCGAAACCGCCGGTTTACGGAAACGTCAAAGTGCGTACGACCGAATTTCTCCGATCCCGGATCAAGGAAACCGGAGCCGTGGACGTCTCACCGCTGGCGCTGCGTCACATGGACGTCCCCGCTGAACTGACCGCAGCGGCTCCGCTGCTTCCGCTCCTGCTACCGGCCCAGCTCGACGCGTGGGCGCGCACCAGCCCGGCTCCAAGCGTCGATCCCCCGTTGGATCCGTACCTGCACGGCATCGACACATCGGTGGCGCCGGTGACGGTGGCCTGGCGCGATGGGCTGCGGAATGCATGGAACGAGACATTGCCCGCTGATGAGGTCGGCGGTGCGATCGACTCCCTGCCGGTCCGCGCCGAGGAATGTGTGGAAATTCCGTTGGGGGCATTGCGGCGTTGGTTGTGTGACGCGAAACCCTTGCCGGTGGGTGACACGGAGGACTACGACGATTTCGACGACATCCCCTTCGGAGACGACTCGGAAAGCACGGTGCTCCGGCGGGTGGACGACGGTTCCGGTCCGTCGACCTGGGCCTGGGTCTCCGGTGAATCGCTGCGCCCCGGGGACGTGGTCGTGGTGCCAACCGACTCCGGAGGGCTCGACCAATTCGGCTGGGCCCCCACCAGCACGGACAAGGTGAGTGACGTGTCCGAACTGGCTACCTGCCGGCGCGGCCGGGCAGCCCTGCGTCTCGACCCCGGCCTGCCTGACAGACTTGGGATCCCGGCCTCCACCGACTTCCAGGATCTGGTGCGGGACTGGCGCAACTGCGATGATCCGGACGATCGGGAAGAGTTTAGCTCCGGCATCGTGTCGGCTGTCCTCGCGTGGCTCGCCCGTCATCCCGATCCTGAAAGCTCCAGCGCATGGACCTCGGACGATCTCGCCACACTCCGCGCTCAACTTGCCGGGAATATTGTCCTGACCCAGACAACCGAGGCGTCTTCCCCCATCCTGCGGGTGGTTTCGCCGGAAACCAGCTGGTTGAACGCGGATGACGGGAACTCCGACGAAACCTCGCACCTGAACCGGCGGGTCGCCCTGGCGACTCACATGGAAGCGGTGGGGGCACGCGCGGACGGTGTGGCGCGCAGGCTGGGGCTGCCCGAACCCGTGCGGCAAACCGTCACCGACGCAGCCCGCTGGCACGATCTGGGAAAGGTGGATCAGCGGTTCCAGGCGATGCTGTTCGGGGGCGATCCGATCCGCGCGGAACTGGCGGACGAACCACTCGCGAAATCCGGCATGCCGCCTGGTGATCGGCAGCAGTACCGACGAGCAAGGCAACTGAGCGGCCTGCCCCAGGGGGCACGACACGAGGCCTGGTCCGAGGTCCTCGTCGCCGAGTACCTGGCGGAATTGACCGAACCCTATCCGGGAGATCCGGAGCTGTTGCACCACCTGGTCGCGAGCCACCACGGACACGCCAGGCCTTTCCTGCCGCCAGTGCTCGACACCGGAGAACACACCTTGGAGGCCGTCGTCGATGGCGTTCCAGTCGTGTCCGCGCTACCCACCAGTGTTCGGCTCTCGGACGCCGAACGTTTCTCCCGGCTCAACGCCCGGTACGGCCGGTGGGGACTCGCCCTGCTGGAAGCCATTGTGCGCTGCGCCGACATGACCGTGTCCTCGGAGGGATCATGATGAACCACGTCACGCTTCCGGCCCTGCTCGGCGACTCGCCCCTGGCAATTCTCGCGGCGATCGGGACGCTGCGGCTCATCCACGACTTCACCGACGACAACGCCCGGCTGCACTGGAATACGACCGATCACCGTCCCGTGCTGACCTCTTCCCTGGCAACGGTTGATGAGGTTGCTGAAGCTCTCGTCGACATCGTCAGAACCATGCCGGAAGGGGTTTCCGTGCCGGGCGGTCCAATGGGTTTTCCCCCTCCCGGGGAGGCCCCGGACAAACTACGGGTGCCACAGGGGAAACTGCACTCTTTTGCGGAGAACCTATTCCCGGAAATCTCTGAAACAGAAAGCGCAACGATGTTTTCATGGCTGACCAGCCTCATCACCAACTTGGCAGCCACCTCCGAGAAGAGCGATTCCGGATCAAAAAATCAAAAATCCAACTCGCAGAAGCGTTGTTCAGTCAGTCAATTCATCGCATCGTCCGGCAAGCAGTCAATTGCAACCATGCTGAAGAAACCTTTGGAGCACGTGCAGAAACACCCAGAATATCTCCACGAGGCCCTCACCGGATGGGTGCGGGTACCCGGTGTCACCGGAGAGTACTTGGATCACAGAGCGGCATGGAAAGCGATCGATGACGGTAGAGGCAGAACCGGAAGGATGCGCGGCGTCCCGGGAGCAACTTGGCTGGCACTCATGTCATATCCAATATGGACAACCACAGCGGCGGGAAAGAAGCCTCGTACGAGCGGTTGGCATTTGGTGGGCAAAGGACGCAGAAGCATACAAGAATTACGTCTTCCGCTTTGGGTGGAACCACTTGGGCCGCTCGCCATCAAGGCCTTGGTCGAACACCCGGAGTTGGATGGCGACCTAGATGTTCCCTTGAATCAAAAGATCCGCCTATTGGGTATTTTCCACGTCTGTCGAGCGCGACGAGCTCCCAGTGAACATTCCGCTGGCCTCTTGATTCCTGCGCAACGATGACTGTCAGGCCAGACATCCCGGGGCTCCCGGAAACGGTCCCGGCACGGATGCTCAACGAGTTCGTCTACTGTCCGCGCCTATTCCATCTGGAATGGGTACAGTCACGCTTCACGACCAGCGATGACGTCGAGGAGGGCCGCTACCTGCACCGCGTCGTTGACGAGGAATCCGGGGATCTACCCGACAAGTCCGAGGCCTGGGGCGGCAGGACCGCACGATCAGTGTCCCTGAGTTCACCTGGCCTAGGGCTGGTGGCGAAACTGGACCTGGTGGAGGACGGCGGGAACGGTTCCGTCGTCCCCGTCGACTACAAGAAAGGGCACCCGGACAAGACCGGGGCTCCTTGGCCGAACGACAGGACTCAGCTATTGATTCAGGCTCTGCTCCTGAAGGAGGCCGGATACGTTGTGGAGCGGGCGGAAATCTGGTATGCCGAAACCCGGCGACGAGTTGTGATTCGCATCGATGAAACGGCCCTCAGTGAAATCACGGAAACCCTCAAGGACGCATGGCGTGTTGCTGCCGACCCGAAACCGCCGCCTCCACTGAGGAACAGTCCGAAATGTCCTCGCTGCTCGCTGGTCGGCATCTGTCTCCCCGACGAACTGACCTCACTGAAGATCCCTCCTCGGGAAAGACGGCCTCTCAAGAGGTTGATGGCACCCATCCTCGAGGGACGTCCCGTGTACGTGACGATGCAGGGTTCCACCGTCGGGATTCGCAACGACAGGTTGGAGGTACGTCTCGACGGCGAGCTACAGGCAAGTTACCGTCTCATCGATGTGAGTCAGCTTTGCGTCTTCGGAAACGTTACCATCTCCTCGCAGGCTGTGAGGGAACTCATGAGCAACGATCTTCCGATCCTCTGGTTCACGTATGGGGGCTGGTTCGCAGGAATGGCCGAAGGACTTCCGGGCAAGAATGTTGATTTACGAATAGCACAGTTCGGGGCATCGGAACAGAAACGCCTGGAAGCCGCACGGAATATGATATCGGGAAAAATCCGAAACAGCCGAACACTGATGCGGCGCAACTCACGCACCGAGGCCGAACGTATCGGGAATCAGTTGAAAGAACTAGCGATACAGGCGACAAAAGCCGCCTCTCCCGGCCAACTATTGGGCATCGAGGGGACAGCAGCACGACTCTATTTCGCGAGTTTCCCAGCCATGATCGGCGACAACACACGCATTGACGTGTCGGATTTCCACGAGAACGGTCGTTCCCGTAGGCCACCACCAGACCCCCTGAACGCCCTTCTGTCCTTCTGCTACGCATTGCTGGTGAAGGATCTGACGGTGGCACTGGCGTCGGTGGGTTTCGACCCATACTTGGGCATGTTCCACAAACCGAGGTTCGGGCGTCCCGCACTCGCGCTGGATCTCGCCGAGGAGTTCCGCCCATTGGTGGCGGAGAGTGTCGTGGTGCAGGTACTGAACAACCGGGAGGTTGGCCCACACGACTTCCGGACACGCGCCGGAGGCTGCATGTTGAAACCTAGTGGGCGCAAAGCGGTCCTGCGAGCATACGAACGTCGCCTCGATCAGGAGATCACCCACCCACAGTTCGGCTACAAGGCGACCTACCGCAGAATCATGGACATCCAGGCCCGTGTTCTGGGAGCGTTCCTCACCGGCGAACTGGACCAGTACACTGCGATGGTGACCAGATGAAGACACGGAGGCGGCGCTATCTGGTGGCATATGACATCCGTGAACCCGGAAGACTGCGGCGAATCTGCAAGCTGATGGAGGCCCATGGAGAACGCCTCCAGTACTCCGTTTTCATCTGTGACCTCAACAGGTCTGAGCTGATTCACCTGAGAGCAGCTGGAGAGAAGATCATGAACTTGGCCGTCGACTCGGTGGTCATCGTGGACCTGGGCGAGATCGGCGAGGATCGGTTCATCTTCGTCGGGCACCACGAGGACCTACCCACCAGAGGGCCGCAGATTGTCTAGCTACCACGCGAGCGCTCCGGTACCCACCAAACCCCTGGGGAGCGCTCGCACCCTAGTCAGAGCAGGTTTCACTCCACTTACGGAGAACGAACAACCCTTCACGCACGCCCCAGCTGGTCGGCGCTCGCAGACCCGTGTAATACTAGTAGTCAGAGACCAAAGAAATCGCGAGCCCCTTTTCCTGACCTCAAAGGTCAGGCTCCATTGCGACGTGCGCGTCACCGTGCTCTGCTCGGTGCTGGGCTCCCTTTTCCTGACCTCAAAGGTCAGGCTCCATTGCGACCTGACTTTTTCCCCATGCTTGAAGTTGGGGGCATACCTTTTCCTGACCTCAAAGGTCAGGCTCCATTGCGACCTCACCCCCGAGGCAGCTGCAACCATCGACGTTGACCCTTTTCCTGACCTCAAAGGTCAGGCTCCATTGCGACAATTACGACATCTGGGGCCGGGCACGGAGGTCATGCCTTTTCCTGACCTCAAAGGTCAGGCTCCATTGCGACTTGCCCGGGTCGTGCGATCGGAGTCGCTCGAAGAGGCCTTTTCCTGACCTCAAAGGTCAGGCTCCATTGCGACATCACCCCCGAGGCCGCAGCCACCATTGATGTGGATGCCTTTTCCTGACCTCAAAGGTCAGGCTCCATTGCGACCCCGACTACCTCGACGCCCCCAAGGGGGACCAGTGAGCCTTTTCCTGACCTCAAAGGTCAGGCTCCATTGCGACATCAAGACTGCCCAGGGAATGGGTATGTCCGCCGACCCTTTTCCTGACCTCAAAGGTCAGGCTCCATTGCGACCGGGACCTGCTGTCCGACGTGCGCAGCATCAAGGCCCTTTTCCTGACCTCAAAGGCCAGGCTCCATTGCGACCATGGGGTCGAGAGCAGCTATAGGGCCAGTCACGGACTTTTCCTGACCTCAAAGGTCAGGCTCCATTGCGACCGTCAAAGCCCTGGGGGCCGGACGATGAGCGACGAACCGCCTTTTCCTGACCTCAAAGGTCAGGCTCCATTGCGACGGAGCCCCTTCCGGCGGAAGTTTGGACAGGCGATGTGCTTTTCCTGACCTCAAAGGTCAGGCTCCATTGCGACAGAATCCAGTTCAGGCCTGTTTCCACATTGTCATTACCTCTTTTCCTGACCTCAAAGGTCAGGCTCCATTGCGACGCGTAACAGCCACGAGTCCATTCCCGCAACAGCTCAACTTTTCCTGACCTCAAAGGTCAGGCTCCATTGCGACCCGTCGACTTTGACCAGGTCGAGTTCCCCGATGATGCTTTTCCTGACCTCAAAGGTCAGGCTCCATTGCGACCCGGTTATGACCCCGAGAATGGTGGTCATGATCCCGCTTTTCCTGACCTCAAAGGTCAGGCTCCATTGCGACGCGTCGACAACGAGGGACACATACGCGGTGGCGAGCTTTTCCTGACCTCAAAGGTCAGGCTCCATTGCGACCAAGCACTATAACCGGCAGAAGCAGAATCTGTATGACTTTTCCTGACCTCAAACGTCAGGCTCCATTGCGACGATCTGGCACCACACCGCTGGATGCTCCCGCCGCACCTTTTCCCGACCTCAAAGGTCAGGCTCCATTGCGACATCTTCTCGGTCTCGTCGAGCGGCATGAGGTCCTCCCCCTTTTCCTGACCTCAAAGATCAGGCTCCATTGCGACTGTAGGCCCGCCATGTGGACCATGTCACCTTGACCCGACTTTTCCTGACCTCAAAGGTCAGGCTCCATTGCGACAGGTGGGCGGCCTCGAGGACGGCGCCGGGTTGGAAGGGTTTTCCCGACCTCAAAGGTCAGGCTCCATTGCGACAAATAAGCGGGGTACGGCACGAAACTATGGGTCGCGATTTTCCTGATCTCAAAGATCAGGTTCTACATACTTCCCCACGTCATCCATACACAGATTCTTGAAGGTTCCATCATGAATCCATCCTGTCGATCTTGATCGTTCTCAATTGCCGCTATGTTTGTTTGATAAGCGGTCTTGGTTCGTCAGAATCGCATCCTGACTTCGATGAGCAGACGGGGCACTGCGCAACGCTCCTGGAAGCACCAAGACTCGCCGGTCAGGGTGATCTCGCCGGGCCGCGGCGGAGGAAAATACATGGCTGAGCCCGCGTCGCACGATGACGGCGGTGGCGGGGCCACACCTCCGCGTCTCTCGCCCCACCACGGCACCGGATCGTATGCCGAAAGCGATCGGGCTGGGCTGGCCGACACATCGCAGCCCTGGTTGCAGGCTGCGTTGGGCTACACGACCTCTTCCGCTGCCGTTCCCCGGGACGACGGGGGAAGGAAGATGGCCGGCATCCGGCCTGGTCTTCCTCCATTCTTGGAATCAGATCTGGACCTGTGGGGCTGTCAGTTGTTGGATGGGATCAGTCCCGTTCACCGGACCTGACCCAAGGAGAATCAGCCATGGCCCTCCCCCTCAGCCGCCGCGCCGCGCTCTTCGCGCTCGGCAGCACCGTCCTACTCGGTTCCTGCACGATCGCCAGCGACGGGAAGAACACCCCCAACAGCGCATCGGCCTCCGAGGGGTCGCTGAAAACCGTCACCCCGGGCAAGTTGACCATCGCCACCGGCGAACCCGCCTACTCCCCGTGGGTGGAGAACAACGATCCCGCGTCCGGCAAGGGTTTCGAGGCCGCCGTCGCCTACGCCGTCGCGGGAAAACTCGGTTTCGCCAACGCGGACGTGGTGTGGGTGCGCAGCACCTTCGATGCCGCGGTCGCTCCCGGCGCCAAGGACTGGGACTTCAACCTGCAGCAGTTCTCCATCACCGAGGAGCGCCGGAACGCCGTCGATTTCTCCTCCCCCTACTACACCACCGCGCAGGCCGTGGTGACCCTGAAGGGTTCCCCGGTATCCGGGGCCACCACCGTCGCCGAGCTCAAGAGCGCCCTGCTGGGAGCGCAGACCGGAACCACCAGTCACAGGATGCTCACCGAAACGGTGGCACCCACCACCGCCCCGTCGGTCTTCAACAACTCGCAGGACACGGTGCAGGCCCTCAAGGGCGGCCAGGTGGACGCCATCGTGGTTGACCTCCCGACGGCGCTGTACCTGGTGGCCGCCGAGCTGGACGGCGGTGTGGTGGTCGGCCAGTTCGCCGACACCTCGGGCGGCGACCAGTTCGGTCTGGTACTGCCGAAAGGTTCCCCGCTCACCGCGGCTGTCACGGGCGCGGTCGACGCCCTCCGCACGGACGGCACCCTCGACTCCCTGACCAAAACCTGGCTGTCCGAAACCGTCAACGTCCCGGTCCTGAGCTGATCGATGAACGAAACGGTCGACGACTTCGAGGTCGTCAGCGACATCGAGCTCGGGCGACGCCGGTACCGTCGACGGCAGACGATCCGCTCGGTGCTGATCTCGGCGGTCTCCACCGTCGTGTTCGCGGTGGTGATCTGGCTGGTCCTGGAGAACTCACCCGGCTGGCAGGTCACCCGGGAAACCTTCTTCTCGGCGCACTACTTCGCTGCCACACTTCCCGAAGTCGCCGTGGGTTTGTGGCTGAACGTCCAGATCCTGTTCTTCGCCGTCATCGGGGTTGCCGTCCTGGCGGTGATCCTGGCCGTGCTGAGATCGCTGCGAGGCCCGGTGTTCTTCCCGCTGCGATTCTTCGCCGCCGCCTACACGGATCTGTTCCGCGGCATGCCGTTCCTGATCGTGCTGTATCTGATCGGTTTCGGCGTCCCGGCCCTGAACCCGACCACGCGCATCCCGGCGGCGCTGCTCGGTACGGTGGCGCTCGTCCTGACCTACTCGTCCTATGTGGCTGAGGTGCTGCGCGCCGGGTTGGAGGCGGTGCATCCCTCGCAGCGGTTCGCTGCCCGGTCCCTGGGGCTGAGCCACGGCCAAACCCTGCGTTACGTCGTGATCCCGCAGGCGGTCCGGAAGGTGACACCGGCGCTGATGAACGACTTCATCTCCATGCAGAAGGACGTCGGTCTGATCTCCGTGCTGGGCGCCGTGGATGCCATCCGCGCCGCGCAGATCCAACAGGCGACTACCTACAACTTCACCTCCTACGTGGTGGCGGGCCTGTTGTTCGTGGCCTTCAGCTGGCCGTTCATCAGGCTCTCGGACTGGTACACCGCCCGGCTGCGTGAACGCGAACAGACAGGAGGAACGGTCTGATGGCCAGGCTGAAACCAACCCGGGCCGACGACCACGCCGGACCGGTACTGGAGATGCAGGGGGTGGTCAAACGGTTCGGTCGCAACGTGGTGCTGCGCGGCCTCGACCTGAGCGTCGGCAGCCACGAGGTGGTGGTGCTGCTGGGCGCGTCGGGGTCGGGCAAGTCGACGCTGCTGCGCACCGCGAACCTGCTGGAGCGGGTCGACGACGGCCGGATCTTCCTGGCCGGGGCCGACATTACCGACCCTCGCATCGACGTCGATGCGGTGCGCGCCCGGATCGGAGTGGTGTTCCAGCACTACAATCTGTTCCCCCACCTGAGCGTGTTGGACAACATCACCCTGGCGGCCCGGAAGGTGCACGGTGTCGAACGCGGCGTCGCCGAGGCGCGGGGCAGGGGGCTGCTGGAACGGATCGGGTTGAGCGACAAGGCCCGCGCCTTCCCTGACCGGCTCTCCGGCGGCCAGCAGCAGCGGGTCGCGATCGTGCGGGCGATCGCCACCAACCCGGAGTTGCTGCTGCTCGACGAGATCACATCCGCCCTGGATCCGGTGCTGGTCGGGGAGGTCCTGGACCTGGTTCTGGACCTGAAACGAACCGGCTCCACGATCCTGATGGCAACCCACGAAATCGGGTTCGCCCGTTCCGCCGCCGACCGGGTGGTTTTCCTGGAGCGTGGGCAAATCATCGAGCAGGGTCCCCCGGAACGGGTGATAGACGACCCACAGGAGCCTGCCACCAAGGACTTCCTGGCCCGGGTGCTGCGCTGAGGTCACATCGACGAGCCACCCAACGCCGGCGGGTCCCTTAACTTTTGGCCAGATTCTTCGCAATGTCCCGCGGGGTCCGGATGTTGGTTCTAGAGTCGTGGGATCCCGGGTTGGAGACACCTGCCGGGTTTGTGACACCAATGGAGGTGTTGAACAATGAAACGTCCCTTCGGAGGAGCAGCTGCGGTTGCTGTGGCCGTGGTTTTGCTGCTGTCCTCGTGCAGCGGGCAGCAGCCTCGATCGGGGAGCAGTGGTTCGGAGTCCTGGGGGACCGCCCCACAACAGCCTCCCCGAACCACCACAACCCCCTCCTCCTCGTCGCCGGTTCCCTCGCCCTCAAAACCACAGCCATCGGAAACCTTCACCCCGGAACAACTCGAAGCAGCCAATGTGCTGGTCGAGTTCATCCGCATCCGAAACGAGGTGTTCAGCAATCCGGATGCCAATCCCCAGCCCCTCATGGACATCACCACGGGACAAAGCCAAGAAATACAGGCAAATCGCTTTGCGGAATATCGCAGAAAGGGTCAGGTGCAGACCGGGGAGGCGGTTGTTCACATCACAGGCGCTTCGGAGCCGGTCGAGTTTGATGGTGTGCGTTCCGTGGATGTCCAGATGTGCACAGATGTCGGGAAGGTCGATGTGATCGACTCGGCCACCGGCAAGAGCGTGGTGCCGGTGGACCGGCCGCAGTATCTCCAGTGGAATGTGAATGTGGTGAAAACCGAGGCCGGCTGGAAATTCGGCGACGCCACGAACGAAAACGCCCTGAGGTGCCCGGAATGAAACGCTTAACCATCATTGCTGCTCTCATTGCGTGCCTCCTTGCCGCAGCCGGCCTGCCTCCTCAGTCAGCCCGCGCCGAGGGCAATGTCCGATGCGGACAAAAAGACATAGGCAATGGGACCTGCGAGATTGTAGTACGTGCTCCGGGTTCTGGCGGCCAACCGGGTAGGCCTGCGCAACCCCGCAACACTGGCGGCGGGGGTTCCGGTGGGGGTGGTTCCGAAGAGCCGAGCTGGCCCATAGAAGGCTGCATCCGATACGACTCGCTCTCGGGGTTGTGCGTGCGTTTTGCGCCTTCCGAATCGCCCGGGGCGGCTTCGGGGGGCACTCCTGAACCCGCCGCCCTGGCCAGGATCGCAGTCGAGCGCATGGACCTCCGCGCCCCCGACATTGGGCTGTGGCCTCATCCTTTGGAGGAACTGCCTGATGGATACAACTACGTCGGTTGGAACAACTGGATGTGGATCAAAAACCCCAACCCCAACACCTGGGGACCCATCACCAAAACCGTCACCCAATCCGGACACTCGATC
>ERZ773038.510-NODE-510-length-25714-cov-5.506879_pt1 | contig 25714 bp, 24 predicted proteins | sample MGYA00511665_ERZ773038 | MGnify/ENA primary metagenome ERZ773038 (study PRJEB29015, sample SAMEA2737966) | human oral metagenome | biome: human oral; feature: human-associated habitat; material: dental | place: China | collected 2028 ... | reverse complement strand
GTTTCGTGGCACAAACATACGTGGCGGTCGCCCAAGAAGGTATGGATCCGTGCGATCTTCGCCTGCACAGGGGCGATGCGGCGGTACGATCCCTTATCGCCTCTCGCCGCCCGCTCTTTGAATTCGTCATTGACACAACCCTCAAACGCTTCGACCTGACCACCCTGGAGGGGCGTGTGCTGGCGATGCGTGCTATCGCACCCATTATTGCTGGAATCAGGGACCGCGACCTGCGCCCGGCCTATATGCGTAAAGCCTCTGGACAGCTCGGTATGGAACTTGAGGAAATACAGCGTGCGGTCGCCTACGCCCAGCGTAACCCCAATGGCAGGCGTTCCAACTACAATCAACGCAGAAACGACTCTCCCTACCAGAACGGCGAGATGCAGGCCCGACACCAGCCTGGGCCCACTGGTGCCGCTCACGCCCAGCAGCCGGCGCAGAACGCACCCACAACAGAACCTCAGCAGGAAGCTCCCCAGCCCGAGTTCTTCACCCCCAACCCCGCAGACCCCATTGCCCGCCTTGAACGCACCTGCCTGGAAATAGCGCTGCAGCACCCCAACCTCATGAGTGTGCCGCAATGGCAAGAATTTGCGCGTGTAAGCTTCCGCTACCGCACCCACCAAGAAATCGCCCGAGGTATTATCCACGCAGCCTCTCAGATAGCCCCGGCCCCCGGAGTCGCATGGCTCAACTATGTGCGTGCCGGATCCGCCGAGGAAGTCCACCACAGTATCGCCGAGCTGAGCGTAGCCCAGCTCCCTGTTGCCACTGCTGAGAAACTGCCGTACTACATTGAAGGAGTGCTGAACAGCCTCTTTGAGCACCAGATCTCACGCCAAAAATCTGACCTTATGATGCGCCTTGAACAGCTCAGCTCCACTCCTGACTCTGAAGAATACGGGCGCATCCAACGAGAACTGCTCGACTTAGAAGTGCGCCGCCGCGCCATGACGCGCCACTAAAAGCAGAAAGTGTGATATATCACAAGATGGGGATTTGCGAACCCCACAAACCGCCGGTATAGTTATTATTCGTTGCAAACAACACAAAAAACAACATAATCCCCCGTAGCTCAATTGGCAGAGCATTCGACTGTTAATCGAAGGGTTACTGGTTCGAGTCCAGTCGGGGGAGCATTTAAAAGCCTCAGAGTAAAGCTCCGAGGCTTTTTTGTATGGTGACTGGACTTGAACCAGTAACCCACTTCGCCCTGCGGAGGCGCTGGGGCGCCTCCTATCGGGCTTCGTCTAGTTCGATCCAGTCGGGAAGTATCTCTAAAGATTTCTTAGGCTCCGTCTGCGGGGTGTCCTGGCTGTGTCGTCTTGAGGGTTCTTGCCGCAGCTGCCCTTGCTCAACAGTGAATACAGGCGCGCTATCCTCCTCCCGGTAAGCCCGCCCGCACCCGCGCCCACCAGCGAAAACCCGCAGAAACACTCGGAACCAAAGGTTCAAATTCAAAACTACGCGATTCAGTGGATAATAGAGATAGAATAGTACTTTACGGAGTGAAGTAAACTCCACGCATCAAAGTCTTGAGAGGTGGGCATGGCCACTAACACTAATCCCAAAGGCATTCGCGCCAGCCTAGTGGGGATTAAGAACGGCGTCATGAGCGTCATTGACGCTGGTAAAGTCTTCTCAACCTTGGGTATCAACCAGGTCAAAGACGAAATCCAGATTGCTAAACACGAGCTCAAAACCAAAGGCATCGCCGTTGGTAAAGGCGCGGCATTCCTAGCCATCGCAGCGTTCTTCGCGGCCCTATTCATTATCGCCATCGTCGGCGCTATTATCCTGGGTCTCGGCGAAATCATGAGGCCCTGGCTCGCCGCGCTCGTAGTAGCACTCATCTTCGCTATCGTAATCCTCATCACCGGTCTCATCGGGTACAAGAAAGTCAAAGCACAAATGCCGTTCGCTCCCGAATCGGCAGTCTTCGGGCTGCTCTTCGACCTGGGTGTACTGCGTGAAGGCAGCGCTATGACCGCGTCCCGGCTGAAAAAAGAACAAGCAGAACGCGCCGCCCGCAAACAGGCAGAGCGCGAAGCTGCTGCTGAGCAAGCTCGCCAAGAGGCCGAAGAACGCAAAGCACGCGGAGAAGCCGAACCGCAGCCACTCACTGAAGAGCAGCTTAGGCAGCGCACCAAAGAACGCCGCGAGCACCTGGCCGCTCTGCGCGATGACATGCAGAAATACAGTGAAGGCGTACAAGCAAACGCGCAGGGCATCATTGGCTCTGCCAAAGCTAAAGCGCAGCAGGCCCCCACAGAGGCCGTCAATGTTGGTCGCGGCTTGGCTGAGAACATCACCCAGCCCAACGTCGTCAAAGCACGCTGGAAATCATTCGCCGCACTCGGCGCTGCACTACCTGCAGCCCTGGTGTTCCTCCGCAGGTTCCTGCGCCGCTAAACACCACCCCCGCCGTACGGCGATGCGAAACACCGCGGCTTGGCCCGCCACCTTCCGAAGGTGGCGGGCCAAATCGCATCACCCCAACAACCCCACCCATCACTAATACGCCACAAACTCACTGATTCTCAGAGAACTCTAAGGCTACCTACCTTCTTATTAGGCTCAAGTAACGCACCCAAACCGATAAAATAGTTGAATTGGAAAAATCACCTCACACCCTGTGCCCCGTATCACCCTACGAGGCTCATAATGACCAAGGAGTAGAACCGCGATGAAGCAGGCCCACACCATCCTCATCGGCGCCGAAACCTACCCGCCAGACATTAATGGGGCCGCCCAGTTCGGTCATCGCCTTGCCACCGCAATGCTTGGGCGCGGGCACGAAGTGCATGTGGTTGCGGCCAGCCCCATGCGTGGACCCAGCTACCGCACCACTGTTGAGGGCGGTATTGTCGAGCACCGGCTGCGCTCACACTTACCCCCTACCCATGACACCAACCGCATCTGCATCCCCTGGGAAATCCACTTCGAAGTGGGGCATATTCTTGACGAAGTGAAACCAGACGTTGTGCACGTACAGTGCCACTACATTATTGGGCGGGCCCTCATCACCCAAGCCCATAAACGCGGTATCCGGGTGATCGCTACCAACCACTTCATGCCGGCGAATCTCGATCCTTTCCTGCCGGTTCCCACGCCTATTAAACGCGTCATCTCAAAAGCCACCTGGATCGATATGCGCCGCTGTTTCTCTCGGGCCGCAGTCGTCACCACCCCCACCCAGATTGGGGCTGACGCCATGAGGGACCTTGGCGGCTTCACCCGTCCTGTCATGCCTGTCTCCAACGGTATTGAAATCGGGGACTACGAACTTGCCGAAGGGGCCACCATTGATAAGGCCCCCGGTGAACTTCGCATCACCTTCGTGGGGCGCCTTGCCCAAGAAAAAAATATTGATGTGCTCATTGAGGCCCTCTCTCTACTGCCGGAGCACCTGAACCACGTGATTCTTGATATAGCAGGTGGGGGAGAGCTGCGGGAAGAACTAGAGAAAAAAGCCCATGACTGTGGGGTAAGCGAACGGGTCGTATTCCGCGGCTACGTGCCTGATGAAGACCTACCCGGGGTGTACCAGCGGGCCGATATTTTCTGCCAGCCTGGCACCGCCGAACTGCAGTCTCTCGTCTCCCTGGAAGCAATGAGTGCCTCAAAACCTGTGGTGCTTGCGAACGCTCTCGCGCTACCGCACCTTGTGGAAGATGGAGTGAACGGTTACCTCTTCGAGCCGAACAACGCCCGCGACCTCGCCCACAAACTCGCGGCGATCCTTTCACTTCCCGCTGCTGAACGTGAGCAGATGGGGCGTGAAAGCCGCCGCATCGTCGACTTCCACCGGGCTGATAACACGTGGCGCACCTTCGAAGAACTATACGTAAGCGATGCCCCCTACGACCGCTTCCGCCACAGCTGACGCCCCTATTTTCCTAAACCCGGTTCGTCAGGTACTCTGGTTAAGGTTCGTGTAGCACATAAGCCGCACAAGCCGTGGGGGGTTAGCTCAGCCGGTTAGAGCAGAGGACTCATAATCCTTTGGTCGTGGGTTCAAGTCCCACACTCCCTACCAGCCGGGATGCTTCGTCTCCCGGGATGATGTCGTAAGTCGCTCCTTTTGGTATGAAACCAATCGGGGCGACTTTTTTCTTGCCTTTTTCTTCGGTGTAGGTGGGGGCAGGAAGCTTCGCGTTGACAATGTCCTCACCCAGAAGCTCACTCAGGCTCAGGTCGAGAGCACCTGCGATAACCAATAGATCACTGAACGTAAATTCCTTCTGACCAGTAAACCTCTTACTCATGTTGCTTGGGCTTACCCCAAGAATTTTTGAAAGTTTATATTGAGACATTCCCGCCCGAGCAGTCGCCGCTTTTACTTGGCGAGCAAGGGCTAACCCTGGGGTGCATAAGCTTTCGATAGTATCCATAAGGTAAATTTTACAACGATAAGTAGAACTATCAAGGTACTAAGCGCAAAAAAATTTCTATTTGCGACACGCCGGTGCTTGAAATGTTCTGAAAATCAGAATATTATTTCTTATATGAAACACGCTGAAACTATCAGGTCGAACGTTAGGCTGACCGCCGCAAGGTTTGACCTTAAACAAAAAGACCTAGCGGCCATTCTGGGAATCTCATCCGCCCGGATGGGAGTGCGGCTCAGGGGGAAGAAGGAGTTTTTACCCTCTGAGCTAGAGAAAATCGCTAACCATCTTGGGATAGACATCATGACCTTCTATAAATCCGAGGAGGAGAAGTGAACTTGTCTGTTATGCAGCGATCTGCTGCTGAAGTCGGGATCGGGCATTTCGTCCCTAAAAAGCAAGAGCAGCGATTAGGGCTGTACGCTGACGCTCGCGCAGAGCTGGAGCGGGATCCTCTCATGTTTCAGATCCTTGCAAATTTTGAACAGGAACAAAGGCTGCCTGCTTTCACAGGTACAGCAACGGAGATCCTTGATGCTCGTATTTCCCGGTACGTGGTTGTCTCGCAGGGCTGGAGTAACGCAGTTTCGCCGGATGAACTGACACACACGGCTACGTGGACAGCTCTAGCAGCGGCATAACAACGGGTTGTAGAGGGATTTAGATTCAATGTCTTTCAGGATGACGAATTGGGCGTACACACACAGTCTCAAAGCGGGGCTGAAGCTGTTGCTCGTCACGATTGCTGATAAAGCACACGATGATGGCACAACGCCAGCGGGGCTTGAATATCTCTCATATGAGACAGATATTCCGCTCCCAACGTTGAAACGGTATATGCGTCAGCTTCGTGAGATGGATCTGCTGCATACGGAACGGCGTGAGTATAAAGGTTTTGGCGGGCGACTGACGAATCTTATTGTGCTTCACCCGTGGGTCGAGGGTGCTAAACCGAGTTGGTACGACTATCAAAAATTGCGTGCCGAGGCGGCAGTTACGGAACAAAAATTTGGCACCGAGGTGCCTGTGGAAAACTCTGAACCCACACAAGGTATCAATCTGATACCTAGTTCAAATTCCGGGGCAGATGCACAAAGTATCAATCTGATACCTTGTGCACACAAGGTATCAAATGAGCCCACACAAGGTATCAATTCGGACAATTTTGAGGGTACGCACGTTAATAGGAACACGCGCGCGCAGATTAACCATCAGTTAATTAACCATCAGTCCGTCAGTCAGTCTGTTAAGTCACTTGGACCTGTGGAAAACTCTGATGGATCGACTGACCGACGGATGAAGATTGAAAATTCAAAAAATCCGCAGACGAATCTATCCCCAGGGGCTAGGGGTGAAAATTCCCTCAAAAGCCCTCAGGTGGTCCAGGGAGGCTCTGAAACTTCTTTCGTGGGTGAATCCTCACCCATTGCTGTTTTAGACTCTCAGCGGGGCGTACAGGGCTCTGCGGGGTCTGAGGCAGGGCAGGTTGGTCCTGCTGGTGCCGTGGGTGTGGTGGACGCTAGGGGCTCAGAGGCTGCTGAGCGGTTCCATCGCGGGGTTGATCTAGAGCGGGTGAAGGCCACACTGCACCACGCTGGAATACCGGCGACGTCCATACCCGCTGCGACGTTTGTTTGCATGATTGATCTGGTGCTGGATCGAGCCATTGCCCCGGTGCAATCCCCGAATGGCTACGTCACAGCCGCTATGAAAAATGGGTGGGGTGAGCTGCTCTCGAAAGCCCAGTCACAGCCCGGCAATGAGGCAGGAATATCTTCTGCTGCGGTATGCCGCCAGCACCGGTACCACCTGTCTCCGGCGGGGGAGTGTAAGCGGTGCATCGCCGAGCAGCGGGCCGCTGAGCTGGATGAGGTGCAGCACGAGCTGACCTGGAAGCAGCACCTGAATCAGATTGATGTAGCGGCCCTAGAGGTATCTTTACGCCGGGCTGGGTGCAGTGTGGATGCTCTGCCGGTGCCGGTGCTTGGTCAGCGCATCATGGACGCTCTAGCGGATGGGGTATCCGCGACAACTCAAGGTTTATACGAATTTTTCAAGAATAATCATCAGGAAATTTTTAAGAACCCGGTCAGCGGCAGTGCTGGTATCCGGGCATAAGGAAAGCGACGTGAACAGGAAATGATGAAAATGGGCTTAGTAAATTCAAAACAAACTGCCCACGCCGCCGCTTCTAGTGTAGCGGCATCCCAGGCTAAGAATCCAACGGGTTCAGCGGATTCACAGGTTAAATCTGCGGTGGCCCCGAATGAGGGTCTGGTGTGGAATGAGGCGACGGCTGAGGCTTTCGAGACGATCCGGGGAGTAATCGCGCATGAGCTTGCAAAGTATGACCTATGCGATTATGCGGAGGATGTGTACCAGGATACATACCTGGCGGCTTTTCACACGCCGTCAAGGGTTGGTCCGTCTCAGGGTGAATTAGGGGCCTGGTTCCGGGGGATCGCTCGTTATGTAGCTCGTATGTGCGTGCGGCGGGTTTTGAGGAATGATGCGCTGGTGCTGAGCCTCGATGCTGAGCAGGATCTTGATGTGGAGCAGCAGGATCTTGATGTGGAGCAGCAGGATCTTGATGTGGAGCAATATCAGCAGCTGGAGCATATCTTGCGGGCCTTATCGCTAGCGGTTGGTCATCATGTGGCGTTTGAACGGGCGCTAGTGTTGGCGTTTCGGTATGACGGTGATACGGGTGCTGCTGCTGAGTTTTTAGGTATTCCTCGGCGGACGGTGCAGTGGTCGCAGCAGATGGTGCGGAAGTTCGGGGTTGTGATTGCTCGGGCTTTGACGGTGCGTGCGGCCCGGGAAGAGTATGGGAAAGCCCATGAGCCGGTGACGGTGGGTGAGTTGTTGTGGTGTTTACCGCCAGAAGTGGATGCTGGCCGGTGGGTGCAGCTGCTCGGGCAGGTGGGGTCGGTGGATAAGGTGTCTAAGGCTGATTTGATGACTGTGACTGGTTTATCGGGTACTGCTGCTTTGCAGTATGCGTCTGAGCTGGTGCGGATGCTGTCGATCGCCCGGTCAGTGGTCGAAACCGGCACTCTCGCTATTGCTGAGAAGGAGGCGTAAAGCATAGATGATTTTATTGAATCTTTTCTCACGACCATAATCATTCCTTTGTAGAAATGATCATAATTATCGGAATGGTATTTCTCATGATTTTGCGGGAAGTTACTAATCTTTAGAAAGGAAATAATCATGACAAAAAAACTAGAATATACGATAAATTTCTGTGCCTTGGCCATATTAATCTCATTCTGCGTTGCTATCATTATCCTCTTTTGTTCCTTGCCATCGCCAACTCCTAAACAGGCTCCTCAGCTTGATGATGCGACACAGACAACGACTCGGACTACGGATCTTCTTCAGCTTCAGTTGTCTAAAGAGCAGGTAGAGTCTAGCAGCTTTGAGGGCGGCACAAGTGGAAACATTCTGGGAAATGTAGGGTATGTGCAGGTCAGTAGTGAAGGGAAACCTGTTACCTACATTTATATCCGTTACCGTGCTGAGAATGGTGACATTATTGATCGGTTGATTCCGAGGGATCAGGTGCGCCTACGTGATGACCTTGCACCTAATGCGCCTGCGACGGTCGAGATTAATGTTGTGAAAAAGCGCGAGGCATCCTATGAGGATATTCAGAAAGACCCATCGTTATGCTACAATGCTCGCCTCGAGCCTTTCCGTGATCCTTTACCGGCTGAGAAATGCGGTAAACATCCCGGTGATACCCCTGGTGAATGGCAGCTAGAGCGTGAGACTCCAGCTGTGGTGCATGTTCCTAAGAATTCCGTTATTGTCACGATTAATCCCAATATGGTTTCTGATGGGGCTAAAAAAGGGTAATCCGATATTCAATTTGATTTATCTCACGAATTAGAAAGATTTGTAGAAATGTTTAAACTCTTCAAGAAATACGCAGTACTTGACGCTGTTGAGACTAATGATTATGAAGCGTATTGCATGTATGAGCAGGTTGCTGGTGGTTATGCTGGTTCTCTCTATGATGCTGAACGGGATTTGTTGACAACTTATTATGAGTCGAAGACCACGAAGTCAAGTATGAAAGAAATTAAACTTTTGCATCGGCATTGCAGGCTTTGGTGTGCGGCTGCGGAAGGGCTTCTTATTCTCTGTGTTCGAGATCAAGGGAAGTATGGTGTTGAGCATTGGGGTAAGCTTCGTGATTTTGCGGTCATGTTGGATACACACCGCCCAGTTTCAAGCGATATGTATAAAAGTTTGCCGTGCTTTCTTGAGGCGAAGCGGATTATTCAACAAGAATTTCCTTACCGCTTAGGTGCTATGACTGAAGATATTTCTGAATCTGCTCGGAAGCGTGCGGAGGATATTAAAGAAGCTTGTGCATGGCTTAGTAAGGAAGAAGGGGAATAAAATATTGACTTTCCTCATCATGGTATTACCTTTGTTTTCTCGGTGTTAAAAATTTAAAAGGAAGGTTCTCAAGATGGTGTTTATAGTTTTTGTTTTTTGTATGGTTGCTGTTTTGATGGCGGCCACGTTCACGGTGGGGGCTTTAGCTGCATTCCGGATCGGGCGGGGTCTTCGTCCGTTTGATCTCTCGACGGGGCTACTGCTGATTGGAGCGTATGTGCTTGGCGTGGTCGGGGTGCTGATGTATGTTCAGCAGGCAGAGGATCCTGCGTTGGTGCCGATGGTGATTACGGTGTTGTTTGTTGTGGTGTCTGTTGTCTTCACTCTGCGGCTGCTCCGTAATTTACGGGTACATGCTCGTATGAAAAGCGAGTTTTCTCGACTTTATTTCGACACTAAAGAATAAAAGTAGGGTTCTATTATGAGTTAAAGCCAGTTTCAAGGATGGTACTTGATGTATGAAAAGAATTCAGAAATGAGTAAAAAAGAACTAGGCATTATTTCTCGGCTTCGGTGGGGTATTACTGGGATTGCTAGCGTATCACTTTTAGTAAGTGTATTTTTCGCTGCGAAGGGCGGAGTATTTGCCCAGGATTGGGGAAAGTCGGTACCTATATACATTCTTGGCACGATGGGAAATTTTGTGGAATATATATTATCTGAATATCTGAATGGGGGAAATGCAGGCGGTGCAGAAACAGTGGCATTTTTTATCATTGGTGTTGTTTATGCTTTTTTCGCAGTGTTGGCTTGGGCAGAATATGCTGATAGCCTTCCTAAAAATTAGTTAGAAATAGAGAGGAGTTTTTGTTATGTTCATCGTAAGTATTCTAATTCTCGTCGTTGTTGTTATTTCTATTGTGTGGGCCTTCAAGACAGGGTATGTCAAGGCTTTGTCGGAAGGGTACGTTTTCTCGTTTACCGAGGGTACAGCTGAAGACGGTTCTTCCGTCCCTGTGCTACGACTTGAGCGAGGGTGGAAATTTCGTAAGTTCGTGGGAGCTTCACCTATTAGTGGGAATACTCCCGGTATTTTTGATAAACGTGTTTCTTATTTTCTGAGTGATAATCGAGAAGGGTACGGGCAGCGGCTCGTTCCTTTGATGGAGGCTGTGCAGCAACGGAAACAAGAAATAGTAGATCCATTGTATGACGTTGCAGCTGCGCAGCAAACTAGGAATGCGTACTGGCAAGCGGCTGAGCAGGTACAGAAAGAATTAGAGAAAGTCTACCGTAGGGTTGATTATATTTCTTCAGGTGCCGTCGGGGGAACAGGTGGAGTTTTAGCTCTGCGGAAGGTGCGCGAGAATCGTGCTGAGTTTGATAATCCCCTTACTCTGTCGTCTGCTATGTGGCTTAGTATGGCCGCTGAGTTTTTAGGTCTTCTATCCGGGGCTGCCTATGAGGATTTCCTAGATTCATGCGAAGGCATGGATAAAGAAGATATTGTCCATCTGGATGAAGATGTACGACAGGAGATCATGAAGTATGTGGATGATCCGAAGCAGGAGCGGAAGCTCCGCCGCCGTAAGAAGTGGGCTAGTTTCTGGGAATATCCGCTAGATTCTCAGTGGTCTTGGGGTAAATCCCTGAATTTGAAGGGACAGGAGAGGAAACCATGATGGCGAGCATGTTAGTTGATTTTCTTGTTCTTGTAAGCATTGTTACTTTGTGCATCATAGGCATAGTAAATACCGATAAATTAGACCCCTTAGTTTCTTCTTCAACAGTTCCAGGGGCTGGTGAACAGAAGAAGAATAGGTATCTTGGTGTGGCATCAAAGAAACGGTGGGTAGCCGTTCTGTATGGGGTAACCCATTTTCTAATTTTATTTGGTGGGTGGGCTGTCCTTATGTATTTCGTCATGATTTCCTGGGTCATGCCTACCTTTATGGATTGGGTCTTTCAGAATGCTGGTTTTCATGATGGGCGTTATGTGCCGTTTTGGCCGTATCTACTGTTGATGGTTCCCTGCTTTTTCTTCTCGATATTGGGAATTAGCATGTTACATTACAGCCTTGTGTGGGTTGTGAAGCGGCTGCTTTTGCGTTTTGGTTTTCTGGAATGGAAAGCGCTTTCTGCGATAATTGAAGGTTAAGTCGTATGAACGAGCATGGGTCTGTTCAAGTGTGTTTGTGGGATGGTCAGGGAATTCTTGTCTGTGTATGGGCTAAGAGTGTACTGCGCTTATTTCATATGATATTACTTTAATATCATATGATATTGGTTTTGGGTGGCTGCCATTTTTGTGGTGGCCACCTTCTTTTATGCCTGGGTGCGGGCAGTGAGAAAAACTTTTTTGCTGAATCCATTGCGTTTTTCGCTCCCAAAAGCAACTTACTTATGAGACCCCCGTTTTTTAGGTGCCTAGTGCTGCTGGGTGCTTGGGGGTCTGGGTTTTTCCTGGGCTGTGTTGGTCTGGGAAGTCTAGTAATTAGTGGAGGAAATGTGCTTGCTGCGCTGAATTCTTTTTTTATGAAGACTGCTGTGGTGATGGCTGAGGTGCCGAATCCAGGGCAAGGGGAGGCCCCGCCTGGGTCTGAAGGTTTCCTGACGGTTCTTAAATGGGCTGCCTGGATCGTCTTTGGTCTAGCGGTGATGGGGATCTTGATTACTGCTGGGGCGATGATGGTTAATCATCATCGAGGCCAGGGCGGGCATCATCTCGCGGCACTGGCCTGGGTCTGCGCCGGGTCTGTGGTCGCTGCTTCTGCCTCGTTTATTGTTGGCGCGTTTGTGAAGTAGCTGCTGCCGGTTTGGTGGGTAGGGCCACTATAACCGTGTCCCTACCCACCTGTCTTTCATTTATTCCCTTCAATTTCTTGCATTTCTTGGAAGGAGCGCGTGTATGAGTGGGAAAGTATCGTTACCGAAGTGGAAGCTTGGGGGTCTTATCTCGGTCGGCGTGTTGCTGCTGGCGGTGGTGATTATTTCCTTACCGCGTGGTGGTGGGGATAGTTCCTCGTCGTCGTCTGCTTCTGCTGCCGCCGGTGGCACCGGGGGAGCTTCAGCGGCTGCTGGGTGTGCTGGTGCTGGGGTCTCTGCTGATGAGTCGGTGCGGGATCGAGCGCCTAAGGGTACGCAGTGGGTGACGACGGATTCGGGGTGGACCGGGCCGGTGTCATCGTCTGTAGGGCCGAAAACAGAAGATCCGTTCCGGCGGTGTTTTGAGCATTCAGCAGAAGGTGCTCTGTACGCGGCGGCGTGGACACTGGTGCAGATCAATGACCCAGAGGTACGTAATGCTGCGTTGGATCAGGCGTTAACGGGGCCTGGGCGGGTGGCTGCGAAAGAGAGCCTGCTCAAAAGTAAAGCTCGTAACGGTGAATCGTCGTTCCAGCTGGGTGGGTATAAGTATTTATCGTTTTCTTCGGATCGGGCCTCGATTCGGGTGATGATTCAAACCTCCTCTGGTGAGTGGCGGAGTATGGATATGGTCATGGTGTGGGAAAACGGGGACTGGCGGTTGCATGTTCCTGCGGATGCGCGCAGTAGTATTTCCCGGGTGACAGACCCGTCACAGTTTATTCGGTGGAGGGCATAGGACATGGCTGAAGAAGGGGACGTCAATTTCCATTGCGGTTTCGGGGACGCCGGGTGTGTAGCGTCGGAGAAATTTTTTGATGCCGCGTATAAAAATATTTCGAGTACGCTCGGGGAGATTGGCAAAGCGCTGGGTACGTTCTGGGTGGATACTCCCTCGATTAATTTAGGGACTGCTGCGGGTCAGCCTTCGGACGTTGTCGGGTTTTTATGGAACTCGACGGGCTGGTTTACCGGAGTGTTCCTCGTATTTGCTGTGCTGTATGGGGCAGGGCAAATGATTTGGCAGCGGCGGGGTCAACCATTGTGGGAATTGGTGGTGGCGCTGCTGAAGTTTACGGTCGCCTCGGGTGCTGGGTTAGCGGCGTGTGTGCTGCTGCTGCAGACAGGCGATGGGTATTCCAAATGGGTGATTGAAAAGTCTACCCCGCATGGTGGTTTCGGAGACTCGTTGATGCTGCTGCTCTCTATTGGGGTGGCTAACCCGTCAAGCGGGATCATCATGTTCGTGATCGTGATCGGGGTTATCGCGATTCTTGTGTCATTTGCGCAGATCGGGATGCTGATTGTGCGGGGTGCGTTGGCGCTGTTGCTGGCCGGGACGTTGCCGTTAGCGTACTCTGCAACGAATACTTCCTGGGGTCGGCAGTGGTCGCAAAAGCATACGGCGTGGCTGATCGCGTTTATTGTGTATAAGCCGGTGGCGTCAACGATTTACGCGGCTGCGTTTCGGATTATGGATTCTTTTGGGAAAAAAGATGGTGATGTGGGGCAGCAGATTGTGTATTTCACGGCGGGTATTGTGCTGATGATCGCTGGGTTGGTGGCGTTGCCCGCGATTATGCGGCTGGTGACTCCTGCGGTAGGAGCGGCTTCTGGTGCCGGGGCGATGTTCGCTGGCGCCGCTGGTGGCGCGGTTGCCTCGGGAGCGATTAATGGGGGCATGAATATTGGTGGTAAGTCCTCTGGTGGCGGGGATAGTTCCTCTTCCTCTGGTGGTGATGCTGGTGCTACTGGTGCGGCGAATGCGAAGAGTGCTTCTGCTGGTGAAAGTAGCGCGGCCACTACTGCTGCCGGTGGCGGCGGGGGAGCTTCATCGGCTGCTGCCGGGGGTGCCTCCGCTGGTGGCGGGTCAGCGGCTGCTGGGGCTGCTGGTGGGCCGGTTGGTCTAGCGGTGGCTGCTGGTGCTCAAGCGGCTGCGGGTGCTGCGCAGAAGGTGGGGCAGGCAACGTCTGCTGCGGTGCATCAGGCTGCGGGAGAAAGTGCACCTGATTCGGTGTCGTCGTCTGTCACTGGTGGCGGGTCCTCTGGTGGTGGGGCGTCGTCTGGGCCGGAGCCTGAGAATCATAGTTCACCTTCTTCTTCTGGTGGGCAGGATACGCCGTCTGCTGGGCAGAATGGGCAGAGCGATTCAGGGTCTTCGACGGGGGCCGTGTCTGAGGGGCAGAACCGGGGCGGGCCGCCTCCGTATGGTACGGGAAACAGCGGTGCCGGTGACGGTGGGCCGAGTGGGGGCCACCAGCAGCAGCCACCTCCTGCTGCTGCTGGTGGATCGTCAGAAACACAGAGTGGGGCACAGCCTAGTGGTTCTGGTGGGCATACCACGAATCATACGACGCAGGGCTCTGGGCCGGAACCTGAGCCGCAGACGCAGAAGCTTCAGATGGGAGAAGGTCCTAGTGGCAGCAAATAGTAAATCTCCGGAGTATGTCGAGCCGACGTATGGGAATTGGCGGTTACCGGTTCGTGCTGGGTTAGGGCGGTTATCGGGGCTGACCTCGGTGATGGTGTTCATCAGCATTTTCGTCACGATTTTTGTGTTAAAGCTGGGCGGGCTGGTTCAAGGGCTTGTGACGGCCCTGGTGTGCTTGGCGGTGTTAGCGGCGTTGTCCATTAAGGATAAGCATGGGTATTCCTCGTTAGAGAAGCTGGTTGAAAGGGTTATTTTTATGTTTTCGCGTCTTTTCAAGCGGAATAAGTACCGGTCTGGGCCGCTGGGTTTCACGAAAGAAGGCACGTTTAAGCTGCCGGGCGTGGCTTCATCGGTGACCCCGTATCAGGGGATGGATTCGATGGGGACTGCGTTTACGCTGGTGCATATGCCTGCGGTGGGGACGTATTCGGTCACGTTCGCGGTCGAGCCGGACGGGGCGGCGCTGGTGGATCAGCAGGATATTGATCAGTGGGTCGCTAATTGGGGTGGTTTCCTCGCTGGGTTAGGGCGTGAGGTCGGTCTGATTGGGGCTGTGGTGACTTCTGAGGTGTCGCAGGGCTCGGGGGCGCGGTTGCAGAAAGAGATTGAAGCGACGCTTTCACCGGATGCTAGCCCTGTGGCGCAGCATATGTTACAAGAAGCGGCTGTGACGTACCCGGCGGGGGTGACGCAGCATCAGGTGTGGGTAAGCCTGGTGTTTTCAGCGGCTCCTCGCCCGGGGGCGCGGCGGCGGAAGCCGGAAGATATGGTGCGGGAGTTAGCGAATAAGATCCCGTACTGGTGTGCTCATCTGGAATCGACGGGCGCGGGTCTTGCGACCCCGATGTCAGCTGGTGAGCTGGCAGAGATTGTGCGGGTTGCGTATGATCCGGCTGCCGCGCGCGTGTTGGATGATGCGGTGTATCAGGGGGACGAGGTATCTCTTGATTTTGAGAATATTGGGCCTGCTGCGGCGGAAACGTTGTGGGATGAGTACCGGCATGATTCGGGTGTTTCGGTGTGTTGGACGATGTCTGAAGCTCCGCGTGGGACGGTGTATTCGAATGTGCTTTCTCGGTTGTTAGCCTCGCATGCTGCGGTGGATCGGAAGCGGGTGAGCTTGGTGTTCCGTCCGGTGGATTCGGCGCGTACTGCTGATGTGGTGGAAAAGGATCAGAACACGGCTAGGACTCGTTTGACGAGTACTAGGCATGGGTCAGCGCGGTTAGCGGCGGATTTGGACGCGGCGAATGCGACGGCTGCTGAAGAGGCTAAAGGTGCGGGGTTGACGTATTTTTCCATGATTGTTTCGGCCACTGTTGAGGATCCTGAGCGGTTACCGGAAGCGGTGGCGGCGGTGGAGCAGGAGTTAGCTCCGGCGGCTCGGATTATGTTGCGGCGCGCGTATGGGGGGCATGATGCGGCGTTCGCGGCGACATTGCCGTTAGGGGTCATGCTTAATCGTCACGTGCTGCTGCCAGAAGCGATTAAGAGCGCACTGTAAGAAGGGGGAAGAGCTATGAAATTGCGTATGCGTCAGAAGAAACAGGGCCAGGACACGAAACAGCAGAAGCAGAAGAAGTCTGAGGCTAAGAAGCAGCGGCGGGCGGCGGCTGCGAATAACAGGGCGCAGAACGGGTCTGCGTATGGGTTGAACGTCCCTGGTGGTGGGGCTGCTCGGATGTTTCAGTCTCCGCGTGAGTGGCGGGGTTCTACCCGTCAGGTGTGTGGGTTGTGGCCGTTTGCGGCGGGGGCTACGACACCGTATTCGGGTGCCCCGTTAGGGATTGATCTTGATAGTAATTCCCCGGTGGGGTGTGATCCGATTGCGTGGTTTGTGGACGGGATTATTAATAACCCCTCGGCGTTTATTTTGGCGTTGCCGGGGTATGGGAAGTCTACGCTGGTGCGGCATGCCCTGTTAGGGATGAACGGGCGGGGGATTATCCCGCTGGTGCCGGGGGATTTGAAACCGGATTATGTGGATGAGATTGAAGCGATGGGTGGGCAGGTGATTCAGCTGGCTCCTGGGCGTGGGCATCTGAATGTGCTGGATCCGGGAGAGATTAGCGCGATCGCGGATCGGCTTCCGCCTGATATTCGTGAAAAGCTGCTCGTGGATGCTCATACTCGTAAGCTTCAGCTGTTGCTGGCTCTGATTTCGATTCTGCGGAAGGGGCATGTGACGCCGAATGAGGAAAATATTTTGGATAAGGCCCTGGTGTTGTTAGAGACAGAGCATGAGGGTGTGCCGGTGGTGCAGGATCTTTTAGATGTGATTGTTTCTCGTCCTCAGGCGTTGCAGGATATCGCGTTGGATCGTGGGGATCCTGACCGGTATAAGGACGCAACGGATGCGTTGGTGGCGTCGTTGATGTCGCTCAATGGTCAGGGCCGGTTTGGGGATATGTTTTCCAAGCCGACGTCTGCGGCGTTGCGGATGGATCGTCCGGCGGTGTTTGATGTGTCGCAGATTGGGGATATTCACCGTGATGTGCAGGCGGCGGCGTTGTTGGCGTGTTGGACAACGACGTTCGCTTCGGTTGAGGTTGCGCATGCGTTAGCGGATGCCGGGTTAGGGCCGCGGCGTAATTATTTTGTGGTGTTGGACGAGTTGTGGCGGGCGTTGCGCGCTGGTGCGGAGATGGTGAACCGTATTGACGCGCTGACTCGGTTGAACCGTAATGAGGGCGTGGGGCAGGCCATGATTACGCATACGATGAGTGATCTGGAGTCGTTGCCGACAGAGACGGAGCGGCAGGCTGCTCGGGGTTTTGTGGAGCGCTCGGGGATGGTGATTACGGGTGCGTTACCGCATGCGGAGATGGAGAAGCTGCGGCAGGCGGTGACGGTATCGAATGCTGAAGCGGCCCGGTTAGTGTCGTGGGCTGATCCGGGGTCGTGGTCGCGGATCGCGAAGAAACGATCTCGTTCTGGTGCTCCTCGGCAGGCTCCTGGGGTCGGGAAATTCATGATCAAGGTTGGTGGCCGTCCAGGGATTAGTGTGGCGGTACGCCTGACCCAGGTCGAGATTGAGATGAATAATACGAATAAGCGGTGGGGTAATAGTGATGGCACGGTGAATGTTGCCAGTGCTAATGAAGTGACGAATAGTATTGTGGACGCGGTCAGCGGCGGGACACTAGTTCCGGCTGCGGATGGGTATGGGTATCATGTCAACGCCGAATAAGAAGCGGGGGAATTATACTGAGGCCCTGCTGGTGTGGGGTGTGCTCGGGGTGCTGGGCCTGGGTGTGGGGGTGTTCTATGCGGGGTATCTCGGGGGTGCGTTTCTAACGGGGCAGGCGGTGAGTGAATATCATCCGGTGGCTGCGCTGGTGGGGGTCGTGAAGGGGGCCGCGCCGTGGAGTGCTGCTTCTACGGTTATTTCCTGTGGTAGCGCGGTAGTGTTGCTGGTGGTTGGGGTGCTGGTGGGGCGGAGGTGGTTGTTTCGGTCGCCGCAGCAGAAGATTGATCGGGCGGGCCGGTATATGGGTTCCGGGGCTGATATTGCGTTTTTGAAGAAGAAGCAGGCGTTAGCGGATGCGCGGCGTTTAGGGGTAGATTCGCCGGGGTTACCGATTGCTAGGACCCTTGCTGGGGAGATGCTGTTCTCTTCGTGGGAAAACGTGTGTGTTGATATTTGGGGGCCACGGACTGGTAAAACGACTTCGCGTGCTATTCCGGGGATTATCGCGGCACCGGGTGCGGTGTTGGTGACGTCGAATAAGCGGGATATTGTGGACGCGACCCGCCGGGTGCGTCAGGGCGTGGGGCAGGTGTGGGTGTTTGACCCGCAGCAGGTGGCCGGTGAGGAAGCGTCGTGGTGGTGGGATCCGCTGTCTTATGTGAGTGATGATGTCAAAGCGCGGAAGCTTGCGCAGCATTTCGCGGCGGGCTCTCGTGATGAGAAAGCGAAAACGGATGCGTTCTTTGATGAGGCCGCGCAGGATCTTTTAGCGGCGCTTCTGCTGGCGGCAGCGGTTAATCAGGATCAGATTACACAGGTTTACCAGTGGTTAACGCGGGAAACGGAAGATGAGCCAGCGAGTATTTTGCACCAGGCGGGGTTTGTGCAGATGGCTCAGGCTGTGGAAGGGGTGATTTCATCTCCGGATCGTCAGCGTGGTGGCGTGTATGGTGTGGCGCGGCAGATGGCGAACTGTTTGACGTCGCAGGCGGTGTTGGACTGGATTACCCCCGCTGGGGATGGGGTAGATCGGCGGGAGCAGCTGGTGCCCGAGGATTTTGTGCGGGGGAAGAATACGCTGTATTCCCTCTCGAAAGAAGGCGCTGGTACGGCGGGGCCGTTGGTGACAGCGTTGACGGTGGCCACGGTGGAAGCGGCGGAAGAGATGGCTATTGATGCAGGGGGCCGTCTGAGTACCCCGATGGTGGTGATGCTGGATGAGGCAGCGAATGTGTGCCGGTGGGCTGAGCTGCCGAATCTTTATTCGCATTATGGTTCCCGTGGGATTGTTGTGTGCACGATTTTGCAGTCTTGGTCTCAGGGGGTTGCTGTCTGGGGTCAGGATGGGATGCGGAAGCTGTGGTCAGCGGCGAATATTAAGGTTTACGGGGGCGGGGTGTCTGAGGCTCAGTTCCTTTCCGAGCTGTCCCAGCTGATTGGGGATTATACGTATACGAATGTGTCACGGTCGTATTCTCGGCAGCATGGGGCCTCGTCTAGCGTCGATGTGGATCGGAAAGACCGGATTATGGATGTTTCTGATTTGTCGGCGTTACCGCGTGGGCGGGCGGTGGTGTTCGCCTCAGGTGCTCCTGCGGTGCTGGTGAAGACCATCCCGTGGTATGCCGGGGAGCACGCGGCGGCGGTGAACGCCTCGTTAGAGGCGTATGACCCGGCGCGGAGGGCAACGATACTGAGGCGAGGTGCTGTGCAGGGGGCCGGTTATGAGCGCACCTGAGTATTTTTTCCCGCATGTGGGGGCGTTTGTGCATGAGTGGCTGCTGCTGATGGTGAATCGGAAAGTGAATAACCGTGAGACGTTTTGGTGTTCGCAGTGGTGGACGCATCCTGAGGCTTTGGAGCGGCTGACTGCTTTGTGGTTGACGTGGGAGCAGGCCCGGAAAGAGCCAGAGACGCTAAGTGCGTGGTGGCGGGATCATGTAGATCATCATTTACCGCTGTTAATGTCGTCGAGCGGCCCGTTTAGGTATTGCGAAAACGGGCAGCATTGCGCGGAACGGTATGAGCGTGAGGCGTTTATTATTACCCCGTTCCCAGAGGGGCTTTTTTCCCAGATGAGCTGAGCATACCTCGGAAGAGCGGGGGTGTGGTGCGGGTCTATTTTTTGAGTTATTGGTCGGTGAGGTTTTCATGAATTCTAAAGGTGCGGTGTTTGTTGTCGCGGCTCCTATTCTGCTGGTGCTGGGGATCGTGATGTCGTTGATTATGTTTCTGGGTGCGGGCGCAACTAGTGTTGAGGATTGCTCCGAGGATTCACATGGGGGTGGGGTTCAAAAATCCTACAATAAGAGCGGGTCAGCGGCGGGTGCTGCCCCGGTGAGTAATGACGCGGCGGAGAATGTGAAGAATTATTTGCCAGAGCTGCAAGAAGCCTCACGGGTGAGCGGGTTCCCGGTGTCGCTGATTGCTGCAACGATTCAGCAGGAATCGGGGTGGAACCCAAAAATTGTGTCGCCCTCAGGGGCGCAGGGCGTGGGGCAGTTTATGCCTGGGACGTGGCCGTCGTATGGGCAGGGTGATCCTTTTAATCCTCATGATGCGATTCCTGCTATGGGGCGGTATATCAAAGATATTCGCCGGATTATGCGGGAGAATAATGTGCCGGGCGATGAGATAGATATTGTGCTGCGTAGCTATAATGCTGGCCCGTATTCTGTGATTGCACGCTCGGGTGGGGCTGCGTCAAGTAATGGGCATAGCGGGGATGAGAACGCGGATTATGCTCCGATGATTCGTGGGTATTGGCCGCAGTATCAGCAGATTGTTAAGGATTTGGGGGTAGAGGAGAACTCGTCGGTTGGGGAGGCTGATACCTCGATCCGGGAATCTCATCAGCAGGATTCAGAGAAGAAATCTTCGGATCAGAAACAGGATCAGCAGGCTCAGGGGAAGGAATGTCAAAAGAAGGATGGGTCTGGATCGGGGGCTGATGCTCATGATGGTAGCGTCAGTGGGAATGATGATTACCCGTGGCGGGATATGCCGCATTGTGATGGGAATGAGGAGAATTGCCCGGATCAGCCGGATCCGACGCATTCTTACCCGTCGGAGTGCACGGCGTTCGCGGCGTGGCGTGTGATTCAGCAGACTGGTGGTGATGAGAATAATATTACGTTCTTCAGTCCTGGGTCTGCTTCGACGTGGCAAGGTCACTGGGATAGTAAGGGCTGGGGCTCTGGGAAGAAACCTGTGGTCGGTGCCGTGGTGTGGTACGCGCCGGGGCAGGCTGGTGCGTCGTCCTTTGGGCATGTGGCCGTGGTGAAAGAAGTCTATGAGGATGGGACGTTTATGGAAGAGGGGTATAACGGGTTGGCTGCGCCGAACGATCATAAGTATTACACCAGGAAAACCGCGAATGATGCCCCCTCAGCGTTCTTGTACATCCCGAAACAGGGTAAATAAAGGAAAGGAGATCACGTTATGATGTCTCAGAAAATGGTGGGTGTCCTGATGCTTCTGGGCGGTGCTATCGCTGTGACTGGGTGCGGGGGTTCGGGGGAGAGCGCTGCTTCTTCGGCGACGGCGCAGTCAAGCTCTTCTGCGTCTGTTGCCTCCACGAGTGCAGCATCTTCAGCGAGCAGTTCGTTAGATGCGAGCCCGCTTAGCGGGGTGAAGGGGTATTCGCAAGAAGCATCATTTACCCCGGTTGCTGAGTTAACTGATGAGGATAAAGCGCGTGCGGTACGTGGGGCGGAAGATGCGATGAAAGCTTTTGTGTCGGGTAAAGATTATCAGCAGTGGTCGGAAGAATTTTATCCGTTGGTCAGTGCTGAGCTGCAGAATAGGTATGGGCCGAAGACCCCGACGAAAGCTTTTAAATCGGAGGTGAACGGTAGTGGTGAGATTGTGCAGGATCCAACGATTCGGGAAGGAAATCGGTATACGGTTCGGGTGAAGGTACAGACCGGGATCGGCCCGTATTTCGTGTTGATGCACCGGGAAGCGGAACGGCCGCAGGTGTGGAAAGTGACTGCTGTGGACACGGCAGGAGAGTACGATGCGTATGTGAAGAGTAAGACAGGCCCGTAAGCCCCTTAGCCTAGGCCCCGCCCGGGTTCTTGGCCGGTGCCACGGGATGGGTGCCGAGGTGCCCGGGGGCTGGGTTGAGTCTTCCCCGTGGGGGCTGAGGCTTGTGGGGTTTTTCCAAGGTTACCGAAGGATGCCTGCATCTGTTTGTGGATCCGTTGTACCTCGGGGGAGAGCTGCTGCTGTTCTGCCCGGTGAGCCAGCTCGTGAGTGGCTTCGGTTTGAAGGGGTGTGGTGTACCCGCGGCCAATGGTGAGATCCTGTGCGTGTGCGGCGTTTATCTGGTGGGCTTCAGATTCGGCGCGTGCCCGCCGGTAGTTTTCGTTTTTCGTCTCGTTATTATTAGGGCCGGTTAAAAGTGTCCGGGAGCGTGCGGCAGTGGTGTAGGTGATGCGGGCTTCTTCACGGCTGGTTCCTCCAGCTTGTAGGTAGAGAAGCGTTTTTTCGGGGGCCGCTGCTAGGTCTATGTGCGTGGGGTTAAAGGTGCGGTGGGGTATTGGGCGGTGTATTTCTTTAAGGGTCAGAGGCTCAAGGGTGTGGGTGTCGTAGATGGTGTGTAACATATCCGCGTGTTTTAGCCACTGTGGATCTGCTTCTCGAATGAGACGGCCTGTGGCCCAAGCCTGTAAGTCAGCACCCCATAACAGGGGCTCGGTTGAAGGGGATGTGTAGGCAACATTTAAACGTGGGATTACCCGGTTATCGTACAACCGGCGCAGAGTCCGCTTATCAATGGCATCTCCGGCTCCTTGATCCCGGCGTTCAAAAACGAACGTATCAACAGGGTAATCCTCCCGGAGTGCTAGGGTTTTGGTCAGCGCGGTTAACGTTTCAGCACGGGCACCTTCTAGTAAATTGTTTTGGGAAGAGCGGCTATAGGCAAGTGGGATATAGGTGTGTAAGGTAATGACATTATTACCAGCAATAGCGTACTCCCCAACAGCGGTGAGCATAGGCCAGATATTCTCGCGCCGGAGCCAGTATTTATCATTATCTTCTTGCAGCCCCGCGTCATCGTATGCTTCACTGGTATGCCAATAGGAATGCCCATCATTGGCTTCTTTAAGTAGCTCACGTGCATCGATATCTTCTGCTTCAACGACTGTGGCGGATAAGGCATAGTAACCTGGATGAACTAGACTTGTCTTATCGGTACGTGGAGCATAGTATGTTTCGTCGACAAAAGCGATACGTTCTGCATCAGCATTAGCTCGTAGAAAATTAGGGTAGTTAATATCTCGGGTACGATCAATATGCAGTGTGAAGAGACGTTCTGAGGACTTCCTCCGACGTGCCATGAAGAGCTTCTTTCAGTATCTAGTATGACTATGGTACTATTTTAGAGTAAGAAAAACTTGATCCAGCGCCGAGCAGATCATCTCTATAATGGGGTGTACGAAGGGTCGTTGCGGGGATAGGCTCTATATAGTTTATTGTGGCTCTTCTAGCCGGCTTATAGAGATCTTACACTGGTACTTATATAGTGCCTCATTCTTTCTATTGACAGGTGGGCGCAGAGGAAACTAACCTCTGTGTCCACCTGTTTTTTAGCGGGAAAGTTCTCGTTGACGGCGGATGTTTTGAGTGCGCCCTTGGCGTGCTGGCTTCTGCTGCTGGTGGGCTGGTTTGGCCTGTTTAAGCGCTTGGTGGGGGTGCACCCCTAGAGATTTATCAGTAAGCGTCATGGATTGAGCAGTCTCACGGTCGAACCGGTTTTCGTAGTACACGGCTCGTTCCTCACGCTGCTCTGCCTGATCCCAGTGCTCTGCCGCGTCAGTGTGTGCTTGATAATCAGCAGCCTGATGCTCTGCTGATTCGTGCGGATCGTGGCTGTGGAGGGCTTTCCCGTACTCACTGTCGGAGATGTTTTCCAGCCGTTGCGCGATTTCTTCTTCGTTCCGCTGAAGAGCTCGCTCATCACGGCCACTATCGTGGAGGTACCCCAGAAAATCTTCTGTACGAACACCGTACCGGATCCTGAATTGCTCTTCTAGGTACTCTAGCGCGCGGGCTGCTTCAGGATCCTGCGCGGCCCGGGAGCGTGCAGAATGTATCACATGATACGCATCGGCCCCGGTAGCATTGTCCCACCACTGCGACTGATAGATGCGGGAGTATTCGTAGTGGTTCCGGCCCTGGTCCTCAATGCTGTGATGAGAATGGTGGGCACGGTCACGGGCCTGCGCAATACGCCGTTTAACAGCGGCCATGACGATTTTAAGTTCATCTGCTAGGGCCTGATCAATATCGGCTGTTGAGTTACGCTCTTGCATTAGAGTTCCTTTCCAGTAGTGGACTGTTTCTGGTTTTGTCGTTGCCGCTGGGCGTAGTCGCGAGCATCCTGTTTCTGCTGCGGCTGCTGCTGACTGCGGCGGTTGAGGTTACCAAAGGACATAGCGTGAAGCCGTTGTACCTTTTGCAGCTGTTCATCTGACGTTTCTGAAGATTGCCGTTGTGCACGGTGAGCAGTGATCGTCTGCTCGACCGTGTGCTTCTGCTGCGGGTTTCCGGTCTCGGTATGGGTCAGAGAGTTCTGATACCTCTTAATCTGTTCATGAATCAGCATCGGGTGGGTAGCGGCCAGCGGCGGGTTCCCTTCCCTACGTGCTTCCTGGGCGCGCTGGTGGGTATCGCGTGCTTGGGCGATCTGAGCGTTTTCTGTCTCGGTTTTAGGTGCGCGCTGGTGTGCGGCCATGACGGATCGCTTGTGCGTGTTAGTGACTTGGGCGTGTAGGAACTGCCCGCGCGCCTCCGACCGGGTGGGTTCCTCGTGCGGTTTAGCCTGGGTACGCAGCTTCGTGGGTACTGCCTCGGGTTCGGACTCGGGTACGTTGTATTTGTTGCGCAAGGCTTCGGTTTCGGCAGCAACCCGGTACCAGTGCCGCGCCAACTTTTTATTGGCCGGAACCTCACCAAGCTGTTTAACCCATTCAGGCTTTTCCGCTGCGAGTTGTGCGCCCCGAAGGTGGGCAAGCTGCCCAATCTCACGGGAACGAGAACGCAAAATAGTGCCTAACCTGGTGTTGTGCAGGTGCGGGTGGTTCTCCCAAAAACGATCCAGGGTATGGCCACTGATGCCGTTTTGGATCTGCTCAGGGCGCTTGGTCTCGGGCAGGTCAATGGTTGGGATGAGGTGCTGCCTCACCCGCTGCTCCTCAGAAAGAACCTTGTGCAGGGTGAAGCTGTGCCCGGAGCGGGGGCGTTCCCCACGGATAATCTGTTCTAGCTCGCGCTGATCCCCGGAGACTTCCCAGCGGCGGCGCTGCACTTCAGCATCCATATCTCCCAGGTTTTCCTTGATTTTCATGTAGAGCCCGGCGTCGTTTTCGTTGGCTTGGAGGGCTTTGAACGTGCGGGATCGCATGGCCATCAACTCATCGGTTTTCACGAGAGCGTAGGGGTTAGTGAACCACCAGGCATCACTTATTTCTAGCCTGTCGGCCATTGGTTGGGTACGTTTCTCGGCCTGGTCTACAAGTTTGGCTAGGTGCTCATCGCTCAGGTAGGACAGGGGCCGCTCGGATGCCTCGTGAACCTTCTGGGCATCCACGCCGATTTTCTCGACACGCCATTGCATCACGGCAGCGTAATCTTTCGCTTCTGCGCCTTGGTCGCTGGCCTCTAAAGGACGGTAAGAATATGCCCGTTCGACCAGGGCGGCGGGGTCTACGCCGTGACGGTAGGCTTCGCCCATATCGTGCGCCAACGCGGGCCAGGCGGGAGAAGCCAGCACAGCTTTCGCGTCCGCTGCACCGTCAGCGGGGGTGTGGTCGATAATCTGTCCGGAGTCTTTATCCCTGACCGGGTGCTCTGTCACCCTGGACATACCCTCCATGAGGTAAGGCTCCATGACCTTTTGTACGGCCAGCTCGCTAATGTCTTCATGCTGAGCAATCAGAGAAGCAATATTGCGGTGTTCGGCGCGAAGCTGATCCACACTCTCGTGCACTGTGAGGTCACGCTCATACGCACCGGTGATGCGGTCGAGGACGTCATCGCGTTTCTCCCCGTCGGCCAGGGCGACGTAGAGAGCGTTGTTTTCGCGTCCGCGAGTAAGCGCAACGTAGGCACCGGCCCGGTCGGTAGATGCATCGACTAGGGCGTGCGAGGTGTCTACGGTAGATCCCTGGGCACGGTGAATAGTGGAGGCGTACCCGAGCTCCACAGACTGTTCAACATAGTGTGCGGGGAGGGTGACTTTCCCACCGTGGCCGGTGTGCAGCGCGGTGATTCGTCCGTCATCGTGCAGGTCAGTGACGCGCCAGAGGTCACCGTTTTTCACGAAATCCTGCCCGGAATTCACCACCAGGCGGCGGGCGTTCTTCCGGGTCACAATGGTATCCCCAACGTGCGCGCGAGAGGAATTATGCAGCGCTACAGCGCCCGCATCAGTGCTAACCTGGCCGTGCTCGATCGCGTGAGCCTGCGCCAAATCAT
>ERZ773038.508-NODE-508-length-25801-cov-93.718519_pt1 | contig 25801 bp, 14 predicted proteins | sample MGYA00511665_ERZ773038 | MGnify/ENA primary metagenome ERZ773038 (study PRJEB29015, sample SAMEA2737966) | human oral metagenome | biome: human oral; feature: human-associated habitat; material: dental | place: China | collected 2028 ... | reverse complement strand
CACGTGGCCGGGGGTGTCGATGATGTTGATCTGGTTGTTCTTCCAGAAGCAGGTGGTGGCCGCGGAGGTGATGGTGATACCGCGCTCCTGCTCCTGCTCCATCCAGTCCATGGTCGAGGCGCCATCGTGCGTCTCGCCGATCTTGTAATTGATGCCCGTGTAGAACAGAATGCGCTCCGTCACGGTCGTCTTTCCGGCATCGATATGGGCCATGATGCCGATGTTGCGGACCTTCTTCAGGTCGGTCAGCACGTCGAGTGCCACTAGTGAAGTCCTTCGTTCGTGAGAGTGGTGAGGAGGACGCCGGTCGAGGCGGGCGGGAAGCGGCCCCGACCGGCGCTGCTGTTACCAGCGGTAGTGGGCGAAGGCCCTGTTGGACTCGGCCATCCGGTGCATGTCCTCGCGACGCTTGACCGCGGCGCCCAGGCCGTTGGAGGCGTCCAGGATCTCGTTCATGAGACGCTCGGTCATGGTGTTCTCGCGGCGCTGGCGGGAGAAGTCCACGAGCCAGCGCAGTGCGAGGGTGGTGGCGCGGTTGGGGCGAACCTCGACCGGGACCTGGTAGGTCGCGCCGCCGACACGGCGGGAGCGGACCTCCAGGGCGGGGCGGATGTTGTCCAGCGCCCGCTTGAGAACGGAGACCGGGTCCTGGTCCGTCTTGGAGCGCACACCTTCCAGCGCGCCGTAGACGATGCGCTCGGCGGTGGATTTCTTGCCGTCCAGCAGAACGCGGTTGACGAGCTGGGTGACGACCGGCGAGCCGTAGACGGGGTCGACGACGAGCGGGCGCTTGGGTGCGGGACCCTTACGAGGCATTACTTCTTCTCCTTCTTGGCGCCGTACTTGGAACGTGCCTGCTGGCGGCCCTTGACACCCTGGGTGTCGAGGGAGCCGCGCACGATGTGGTAGCGGACACCAGGAAGGTCCTTCACACGACCACCGCGGACGAGCACGATGGAGTGCTCCTGAAGGTTGTGGCCCTCGCCGGGAATGTAGGCGGTGACCTCAATACCAGTCGACAGGCGCACACGGGCGACCTTACGAAGGGCGGAGTTCGGCTTCTTGGGAGTGGTGGTGTACACGCGAGTGCACACACCACGGCGCTGCGGGCTGGACTTGAGCGCCGGCGTCTTGGACGACGAGCGCTTGGTCGAGCGGCCCTTGCGGACCAGCTGCTGAATTGTAGGCACTACTCAATCTCCATAGTGAAGTGCATCTGGATGGTTCTGCTGCCCGCGCGCCGGCCCCGCTCCCCCATGAGGCGCGCACGCCCCCACGGAGTCGGGCCGGTCCACCGCGATCGGTTCATCCAATGCGCCGCGTCCGGAGCCCCGTGGAGGGGCCCGTCGGTTCCCGCCGCGGCAGACCCGCGTCACGAGGGGCCCACCGGGCCGCCGTCGCTGGGAACGGAGAGAGAAGTGGCAACCCGCGCTCGGGCACCATCGGTCAGATTACGCGCTCAACAGCATGGCCCGCCATCCCAGGGCGAGAGCGGTTCCGTGTTTCTCGCCACTGCCCTCACTCGCACGTATGCGCATTGTCGAGGGCCCGCCCCGGCGAGTCCGACGAGCCCGCACTCAGGAGCGCCCGTGCTCAGGGAGCTCAGTAATCAGTAGTAATCAGCGACAATCAGTAATAAGCGCTCGTCGTTCGCAGGACCGTCACCGTGGGCTCCTCCTGGCCCGCGTCCCAATCAATATCCCCTTCGAATTTGAATCTGCTCGTATCCGTGGAAGGCGTTCCTCCGTATGTGGAGTTCTTGGTCGTCGTAATGACGATCTTGCCGCTCGTGAAAGTCGTCGCCGACGAGTCAATGGTGACCTCCGAGGCCTCCGTGGTGACTTCCATCTTCGAGATCTGACGCGACTGCACGGCGGAGGGGCACTCGGAGTCCATATTGTTGGGCGGCGTGGTGCAGTCCGTCGTCTCCTTCTTGACCTTGTCCAGGACAAGATCCTTGAGAGCCTGAGTCGGGCTGGCCGATACCGTGACGGTCTGGTCGGGAGCCCCCTTCGACGAATTCACCCTTTCCGACGAGTCCACCTGCAGGGAGGTCGTATCCGGAGTCAGATACTTCGATCGAGACGAGCTCGCGGCAATGTCGTAGACGCCGAAGTAAACGTACTGCAGCGTCTCATGGGAGCTTGTGTACTCGCTGTTGTCGAGTGATACCTCTTGACCTCCGATTGTCAAGGAGTCGAATGTCGACGATGTCAGTTCGACTTTGTTGACCAGGGGGTCCTCGATCTCCCAGTTGTCGAGCAGCCCGTATTCCTTGTCACCCCTGTTCACGGAGAAGGTGTGCTCAAACCTCTCCCCATCAAGACGGAAGGTCGCCGTGACGAAGGCGCTGTCGTCATCGCCATCGACATCCGCATCCTCGACCTTGACAGCCGTGATGCGAGAGGTCGCCGCACCGAGGGCCTCGTCGGTCAGGAGCAGGCTCTCATCACTGGAAGCACCCGGATCTACCATCTTGTTGGCGTCCTCCGCGCGCCCATCAGCGATGAGAGCAAGGTAGGCGGAGACCTCCTTCTCCGGGGTCCTGCGGGAGTTCAGGAAGCTGACAACCGCAATGCCGGCGATAACCAGAACCAGCACCAATGTCAGAGCGCCAAGGCCGACCTTGAGCTGTCTGCGGGTCGCCGAGCTCATCGGTGACGGAGGAGGCAGCGGCGCTGGAGTCACCATAGGAAAGGCCCCTGTGGCGGCAGAAGCCGCGGTAGGCGGCTGACCCGGCACACCCATCACCGGCCCCACAGGGAACGCCCCCGTAGCGGCAGAAGCCGCGGTGGGCGGCTGACCCGGCACACCCATCACCGGCCCCGCAGGGAACGCCCCCGTGGCAGCAGAAGCCACCGTAGGCGGCTGACCCGGCACACCCATCACCGGCCCCACAGGAAAGGCCCCGGTGGCGGCGGAGGCAGCGGTCGGCGGCTGACCCGGCACACCCATCACCGGCCCCACAGGGAACGCCCCCGTAGCGGCAGAGGCCGCGGTCGGCGGCTGACCCGGCTCCGGCGCTTCAGAACTGCTCTCGACCGGCGACTCGGCGGCGTCCTCGGGGGTCGCAGAGACAGCCGGGGTGTCGGCAGAGGCTTCAGAAGTGTCAGAAGCGTCAGGGGACGCCGGAGAGGCTTGACCGGCCGACGGCTCCTCGGGCTGACCGGCCGGCGGCTCCTCGGAGTCAGCCGGCTCGCTCTTCGCATCCTCGGGCGCGGACGGCGGCGGCGGAACCGGGCCCAGAGCCGACATGGAAGAGTCCTCCTCAGCGGACTCAGCCGGCGACGTTACCGACTCCGCCGGCGAGGCGGCTTCTGCCGCCGATGAGGTCTCCACGTCTCCGGTCTCCGATGCCGAGGATTCGTCGTCGGGAGTATCAGCGCTGATGGGCGGCTCGACCTGCGGCTCTTCGGGCGAGTCGGAATCAGGCGTTACTGGACTCACGTCGCTCATGCTGCGACCTTCCTGGGAAAGGGGATGTGGGTGCATTGTGATCCACCACCCACAAGACGATCAAATGCGTCCCGGCCGTATCTCGCCAGCAACGATCCACAACAGCCCTCAGAACTCCACTCTGGCTTGACTCAACCCCCATAGAATCGGGTCCAGCACACGGAACGGCGAGATCCCGCGCTCGGTGAGCTTCTCTCTATGCTGCGGCGTCTCCCCCAACGAGGAGACGACGAAGTGACGCAGGGCCGCGATTTTGCGGTCCCTGACCGCCTGAACCGCCTGCAGCGTGACGGCATCCTCACCGAGGTAGCGGAGCATAGAGCACACCTCGGCATCCAAGAAGGCGCCGTCCTCCTCCAGCGCCCGAACCCTCTGCTTGGACGACGGCGTCCTCGCACGGACCATGGTGTCGTCCCAGTTGAAGTGGGCGGCCGGATTGGCCAGGACGGGCGCCATCTTGCTGTTGGCGCGTGGCAACTGCTGCAGAGCGTCGAACTTGCAGATGGTCAGTGCCAGCCGGGATCCGCCTGAGCTCATCTGCGCCAGGATCTTGGGCAAGACCTCGCCAGGTCTCACCCCCTTGCGGTTGGTATCCAGATCGGGGATGAGGCCGGACAGCACTTTGCGGACGGCGTCCAGCATGAGCGGATCGAACAGGAAGAGGACCAGGTCCGCGCGATCGATAAAGCTGAAGGCCCCCTCACGGCCGGTCAGACGCTCAAGATCCTCTCCGGCGATATCCCGCATGACCAGGTAGAAGCGGCCGCCATCACCTCCGGCGATCTCCCAGATGAGAGGATCCTCCTGGTAGGCGCCGCCGCCGGTCATACTGGGCGTGCCTTCCATCACCACATTCCTGTGGTAAAGCGGCTCGTAGTAGTCGTTGCCGTACACGTCCTGCGTTCCCTGGGTATAGGCCATGACAGTGCGGGACCGCTGCTGCGCATAGCGGAGCAGCATCTGGACAACGACGGCGATGTACACGGATTTCCCGGTGTCGCGCGCCCCGGTGACAGTCATGGTGAAGGTCCGAGCCTGCCGCCATCTCGGAGGAAGATCCCGGTGGCAGACGAGGCACACCTCCTGGGCGGTCTGCGCGCCGCAGCGCCGGCACACCACGTAAGTGGGCAGCTGCTTCGTCCTGTCGTTGCGGATCATGCAATACACCGGCGGCACTGCCAGGCTCTTCCCGGCGTAGAAGCTCGCCTGGACATCGGGCCTGGGAATGCACGCGCCAACGCATCGAAAGCCGATCCTGTCGGCCTCCACGGGTGTGAAGCAGTACGGGCAGGAGGCAGTCATGAATCAGATCCGTTCTGATATGAGGACGGGCTGAGCCAGTCCAGAAGAGGAGTGAGGATATTGAGCGTCTCGGCCGTGAAGGCCGCGTCGGGGCGAAGCAGCTCCTGCCACACCTCGGGAGCGGGAGCGTGCGCATCACCCGGCAGGGCGGCGGAGAGATCCGCAGCGCCGATGACGAGGCACTCTCCCCGACCGGGAAGCAGCGGCAGATCAGTGACGACGACGCTGCGTCCGCCGGCCCGGACCGACTGAACGCATCCCACGCCGTCGTTGCGCGCGCCCGCGATAACGGCGCGTCGAATAGTCGGTGCGGCGACTCCTGTCGTGACGTACAGGTCGCTGAGGAACCGGAGCAGGGCATCGACCTGCTGGGTGAGGTGACGCATTGACGAAGATGTATCGATAACCAGGTCAGTGACCGTGGGCCGCAGAGACCCACCCTGCTCGCTCATGCGCCTGGCGCACCATCCGCCCAGGCCCGCCGTAGCACTGCCGCCCTCGGCGGGGAGGGCGACAATGGTCCTCTCGTCCTGCCGTGAGAACTGGAGCACCGGCGCACTGATCTGGCCTGCGACAGGAATCCCCTTGAGCAGGAATGACTGTCCTCCCTGGCCGGAGTCCACAGCAAGATCGATGACCCCGTCGCCCGGGAACGGGTCACCGGTGACCGTGCGCGCCCGGATGCTGACCGGTTCGGAATCCGCAACCGCGCTGGTCGGGAACGCCGCGACATCGTGCGCCGGGCCGAGGTACTTGGGCGGCCGGGCCGTTCCCGACACTTCCAATCGCGCCGCAACGGCGGACACAAGACTGATATGAACAGCCCCGTCGCTGACCAGTGACAGCCTCTCCCACTGCCCGTTGACCAAGATGTCAGGCATCATGTATTCCTTTCGCGTTCTGCGGCTCAACGGCCGCCGAAGAGCCTACGGCGGAGGCCGAAGGCCTCCTTGGCCGGAAGAACACGCTTGTCCAGCCAGCGCTCGGCACCTGGTGCACCCCCCATGCGCTCCAGAAGCGCGGCACGCAGAGTCTCGCTCTGCCCAGCGCCCAGATAAGCGGCCCAAGAGCGGGCGATGACGACGACGGTGCTGTCGCAGTTGCGCAGCAGGGCGTTCGACCGGCTCTCGGCGTACTCCATGCGACGAAGATCCGGATCGACCGAGTCGAACCACTCATCGGGGATGTCGGAGCCGCGACCGCGCCAGAACACGCGGGTCACCGCCAGGGGCAGAAGCTCGCCCAGGCCGGTCTCCCCCGGAGCGGCGAGCACGGAGGGATCCTCGTCCAGGGCGGCGTCCAGGTTCTGCACCGCTGCGGGCAGCGCAGGGGCGTCCGGCAGGTCCACCTGCTGCCCGTTCCACACCACGAGTACGAGCAGCGCCAGTGCCTTGCTCCAGGCCGTGGCAACTGCCGGAGAACGGGCCACCAGCGGATCGCCGTCGAGAATCGCGGCCGCGAGAAGGATGTGACGGGCGTACGTGCCGGCGGCCTGCACGCTGTAGCGCGTCATGAGCGCGGTATGGCGCACCAGGACCACGAGGCACACCGCCGTCGGCACCGAGAACCTGTTGAAGACCGACTGCGCGAAGACCGCCTCCGGGTGCCCGCGCCTGGCGAGGTATTCTCGGCAGATACGGGCGGAGGTCGGCGAGTCGGGCTCTCTCAGCAGTGCGGGCCCGAGAACGTCCCACACATTGCGCCAGCCGGGCGGCGGCGCCTCGAGGCAGTCGATCGGCGCGAAGTCCGCGAGCAGCCGAACGACGTCCGGCCTCAACTCGAAACCGCCGACGACGCCATGCAGCGCTTTGACGGCGCGCTCCGCAGTTGCTGCTGCGGGACCCGCGACCGGCCTGTCGATAAGACCAGCCAGTTCGATCAATACGGCCTGCGCCGCGAGCTCGCCGAGTGCCGGGGCGACCGCGCCGCCGTCGAACCACGCGATGACCTCCTCCGACATCCACGGAAGCGTCCTGCTGGACTCCGCCCCTGCGGACTCCTCGAGCACGCGCTCGACGAGGCGCATGAGCACATCCCGGCATCGGCGATCGAGGTCGAGTCCGAGGATCCGCGCGCGCTGCCCCATGGGGTCCTGCTCCGCGGCGAGGGCCCGGGCCACCGGGATCAGGAGCTCGTCCGTCCTCGCCCCCGGCGGGTTCACTCCATCTCGTACAAGACGATCGACCATGATGAGCACAGCCGTCTCGCGAGGATCCTGGGAGACGGCGTGCACGGCGGCCTCCAGCAGGGGGACGAGCGCCTCGCGCCCCTCCGCCGATCTGCTCCACGCGTCCAGGCAGCGGAAAGCGCGCCGGCTAACCTGACGCGCGGGATCCAGAAGCCACCGCGGGTTGCGGACGGCCGTCTCCACGTACTTACGGGCCAGTCCGGTGACCACGCCCGTCACAGGCGCCGACACGGGGACCGCGGACAACCTGCTGTACCAATGCCCCGGGTCGGTCTTCGCGGATCCGAGCACCCGGTCATTGACCACACCGATCAGGTAACCGTTGCCCGCTATAGCGCCCGGCTGACATGCGACAAGCTCATGTTCAACGGCCTTGCCGACCAGCTCCTCCGCCCGGCCCGCCAAAAGGCCCGGGTCACAGGCCTCCGCCATCGCCAGAGGCCATCCCGGAGCCACGTCCCGGTGGTCCTCTAGGAGGTCGAGGACATCGCGCACGGCCTCGACCCCGGCCACCCAGGCGCCCAGATCCGCCGTCATCGCCGCCACCATCCGGGCCCATGCAGAATCCGGTGCGCTCGTCGGCGGCGTCTGCGGATCGACGACGGCCAAGCCGCTGCGATGGATGGGCATCCCGGCAAGATCCTGCTCGGGAACGCACGCCAGGTCGATCCCCGATGCCGCCAGGGCCTCAAGATCCCGCTCGGTCCCGACCCTCTCGAGAGTCGAGAACCCCAGGAGCCTGCCCGTGCGCGGCGCGCAGGTGCGCTGCAGCGCCCCGACCCACAGCGCCGCCTCGTCGGTGGACGGCACAGGCAGCAGGACCGTCGTCGTCTTGTCCACGGATGTCGCGGACCGGTTGACCCGCTGGGCGAGGACGCCGTCGAGGATCTCCGCGAGGGCGACGAGAACCGCTCCGCGTCCGGGAACCGCCATGAAGTCGGACACCGAGTCGTCCGAGACGCTCTGGCCGGCACGAATCCGGTTGGAAGCGGGCATCGCCGTGGCGCGCACCTCGTCAGGGCCGAAGGGGACGCACCAATCCGGTGAGCGCCACAGGTCGGCCGTGCAGACCGAGGGCCGTTCCTCATCGGCCAGAAGCACGACATGATTCATGGTGTTCGGCCGGCCGGTCGCATCCGCGCCCGCGGGCGCCGTATGCACCAGTACTGTACCGTCGTCGGTCGGGATCTGGGCGTAACGGCGGGCCGCATTCGCAATCTCCTCCGGGGTGGGGAATCCGGACAGCGGGGAGACCGGATTCAGCCGGGGCTCAACCAGTGCGAGCAGACGGGAGGCCGTGACATCGTCAAGCGCGGGCGATTGCTCGAGAATCTGCCACCCGCCGGTCTTCACGCCATCGACGACGCGATCGGCATTCGTGTACAGCAACTGGCGCACGGCCCCGGATTCCGAACCGGGCGACGTCGGGCCCTCTGCGGAGGGTGTCATCGCCTCACCGCTTCCTGTACAGCTGGCCGAGGTCGGGATCGGCGAGAGCGTAGCGCTCGAGCGCCTGGTGCCGATGACTCGGTTCCATAGCCGAGTCGGGAACAGAGTCGATCATGAGGCGGAAGTACCCGGCGCCGAATCCGGCGCAGTCGAACCATAATGGCAGGTTCCGGCCCTGCGGCGGCACACGCACGGCCGGTACGGGTTCCTGACCCCCCTCCTTGGTGGGGCGCTCCAGATAGACGGGGACCCGCTTGCCATCGTTCGCGTGCAGGGGCAGTCGATCCTCCCTGTAGATGAGGGCCACCCCGATGACGTCATCCTCACTGGACACCCCGTGGACCGGAGCCAGATCGAGTTCGATAACGGTCTTGCGGAAGGGTCCCGCAACCCAACGAGGCCATGAGATGGAGTACCGGTACTTCCACTGGGCCGGCACCTCAATGCTCGTGGGCATGGACGGGATCCTCTTCCCCTCGAGATGCGTCACCGCAGTGGCGTAAAGGCGACCGCCCTGCGGGCTCAGACCATCAGGAACAACGACACCGCCTTCGGCCCGATAGGTGTCCTGCGTGACCTCGGCGATGGGAACGGCGGCAGGATCGTAAGAGGCCTCGGGATCGGTGATGCGCAGCTCGACACTCGTGGCGTCGCCCGGCCATGCGAAGGTCACCAGATCCCAGTCCAGACGCCGCGTAAGAGTCAGGTTCTCGATTCTTCCGGCGCGCTTGAGGCGTACCGGCGTTCCGATAGTCGCCTGGCCATCGCCGCTCATCGTCACCGGGGTGAGGTGGATGGTGTCCCACTGGCTGCCCGAGGGCCAGATGACGTTCTCAAGGGTGCGCATCTGCCGCTCAGGGATACCGGACTCGTCGATGCCGGCCGCCGTGGAGATGGCCGCATCCTCGGGCAACCCGGCCCTGGGAAGCCGTGAGACCGGCACAGTGCCGCGGTCGAGGGCCTCGGGAGCCACTGGCGAACTGGTCCGGTAGACGGTCACCCTGGCCGACGGCACCTGCGTCCAGTGCACGGTCAGGGACTCGGTCGCCGCACCGGCGTCCTCCGTCCTCCGATCAACGCTGAGATCGTCGATCGCCTCAATAACGACCTCGGGAGTGATCTGATTGCGCGCGGGCGGAGAGGTGTATGTTCTGCCGGCGACCTCGACCTCGACGGCAGCGACATAGTTGTGGGTCTTGCCACCAACAACATCGAGATCCTGAAAACCCGCGCCATTGTTCGGAATCTCGTAGGACATCCACAGCGCTCCGCGCAGGAAGCGCCCCACCGGCTGGTCCAGCGGCAGCCGCGCCGTGCGCACAGTCAGACGTGCGCCGGGGGGCGCGACCGGCGGCTGCCAGCTCGCCTCAACCGCACGGGATTCGGTGTTGAAGGCCAGAGTCCAGTCCCCCAGCTGATGGACGACGACTCTGCTCGCAACCCGTCGGCACTGTCCCAGGATCTCGGATCCGCTCAGACGGCTGTAGCCCCAGACGGTGATGAAACGCACCGCGCTCTCCCCGGGGGTCTCGTCCCAGCACTCGGTGCCGTCCGTGGCCGCGACCTCGGTGAAGTCGTCCGGGCTGTAGGGCTCTTCCGCGTCCGACACGACGACGCGATAGACCTCGTTCTCCCCCGCGTCCGGCCACGTGTAGTGAAAACGCTCGCCGATGCGCTGGACCTGGACGTCGACATGGTAACCGGAGTCCTCGAAGGAATCGAGGTCCTCCCGGGAGTAGTCATAGATGGGGAAGTCCCACGATTCCTCCGACCCCTCCGTGTTCGCACCTGTGTCCGGCGTCTCCGGCATCGCTGTCCGAGAGGACGCTGACGACGGCGACTGGGTGGGCGGCAGGGGCACCGGAGGCATCTCCGGATCCGCCGGCGAGAGCCCCTCCGTTGACGACTCCGGGCCGGGGGCCTCGGCGGCATCGGCTCCCAGATGCTCGGGTCCGAAGCGACGATTGAGCATGATCGCAACGGGCAGCGCCACGTCCATGGCCAAGTCATCGCGCCCGTTGAGCACCCGGTCCACGATGGTGTGCGGCGAGAAGCGAATACCGCCATCGACGTCCTGCCCGGTGTGCAGGATCTGCTTCCAGGTCGAGGGGCGCAGATGCTCCCGGGCCTCCGGCGGAGCAGCCGGCATCCACTCGTTCATGGCCTGAGTGAACTCGCGCAAGGTGATGGGCATGGTCGAATCCTGTCGAGACGTTCTGAAAGGCGGGAAGATGAAAAAGTGGGGAGTGCTCAGTACTCGAGATCGTCGTCATCATCGGGACCATCGCTGACAACCTGCGGTCGGTCGGACGAGTCCCACCGGGTGCGCAACGCATCCTCCGAGTCGTCGCCGCCCGCGTCGGCCCCGATCACGACGGAGTCCGGTACGGCGCCCTCGTGCGCCCGCGGCCCGGGGTAGATGAAGGCGGATTCGGGCAGGGGCTGTGTTGAATCGGCCAGGACGAGCGTCTCGGACAGGCCGTCGCGGCGCTCGGCGAACCAATGGCCGGCCTCGGTCGTGAAGCCCTCCTGCCCGGATCGAGCGCTCGCGCCGAAGATCTCCCGAATCACGCTCCTGCCGCGGCGAGCGGCAAGATCCTCCCGATAGTCGGCGACATGGCGCCGACCATCGGGGGTGAGTGCGATGAGCTCCAGCGAAAGACCGCCCTCTTCGCCGTCGAGCAGCCTCAGGCACGTCGCCCAGTGGTCCGCTCCGGCGGCGGAGCGCACGCCCTTTGATGCGAGTCCCTCGGCCCAGTTGCTCAAGGCTGATCCCTCCGCACCGGACTCCGAGAACATCTCGAGCTGCCTGCTCTTGAGCTGACTGCGCTGATCCGGAGTGAGATCCTCCTTCATCCGAGCGTTCAGCGCCTCCCACGCCTGACCGGCCCAGCCGACCGTGAAGACCTTCGAACGCAGCTCTGCCGCCGCGTCCGCCAGTGATTCGTCGTCGGCCTCGACCTCCACGCGCTGAATCGGAATGGGCAGCCGAGTGAGGTGCTCGCGCGCAGTGCGCTCGGTGTCCCGTTCGCCCAGAGGGTCGGTGAGGAAGGACGTGAGCACCGACGCCCAGCGATCGAACTGCGCATAGGCCTCCCCCTGAGCAGCGAGGTCCTCAATGGCCAGGCGCAGATTCGCATTGATGACCGGCAGACGACGATCCCGCGATTGAGCGGCAGCGATGAGCCGGAAGACCTCGCGCTGCTGAGAGACGAAGACGGCCACTGAGGCGATGAGCCAGACCAGGAACACGATGATCGAGATGATCCCGACCTCTTTCCAGGTCATCGTCTTGAGTGCTCCGAGCACGGCGAGCGCAATGAGCACCACGACGAACACCGCGAGCAGGATTCTGATCATGCTGGCCAGCCGGCGCTGGCGGAGCTCAGTCTGCTCGGTCAGATCCTGCTGGATGAGAGCCTTGAGCTGAGCGGCGAGAGAGGCGATGTCCCGGCGAGTCTTGGAGAAGGAGTCCGCCAGGAATCCGCCGATGAGCGAGAGGAAGCGCTGGTTGCCGCGTGTGCGCCACTGCCCCATGCGCGCCAAGTACTGCGCCGCCGTCTGGGAATGGGGGCCGTTCGCCTCAGCGACCTTCCTGAGCTCGGCTCCGATCCGATCGATCTCCAGGCGGTCCCACGCGTGGACCGTGGTACCCGCGGCGATCGAGCCGATGGTCTCGGCAATGGTGAATGAGCCCTCGCCGTCCCGAGGCGGCGCGATGACGTCACGGTCGGGGACATAGCCCTCATAGGCCGCCAGGCCCAGCTCGGTACATCCCGAACCGTCGACGAGAGCACGGGCGCCGAAGACGAGATCCCGCCACAGGGCGCTGAAATCCCTGCGAACAGGCTGATCAGACCGGGGGAAGTCCTCGGGCATGACCGCGGAGGCCTGCTTGGCGGCGCTCATGATGTCCCGCCATCCCGCATTCCTCCCGGCGGCGTCCACTCCGCCGACGACCACGAGCATCGGAGAGTCCTGGCCGAAGACGATCCTGCCGGTCGTCGAGGCGATCGCCGCCTTGGCGGAGCGAAGCTGCCCACGCAACCAGTCGCCGGGGGCCCCGAGGACGGCTTTGAGCATGAAGGAGAAAAACAGCTTCAGGGCCTGAAGGAAATCGATCTCCTTGTCCGCCCCGACCGGGTCGGGCGCCATCCGCCGGCGCAGTTTCTCCCGGTGCCGCTGATTCCAGACCTGCGCGGCCGTCGTGACCCGCTCGGCGGGGTCGGGATAGGAAGAGAGCAGGACACCGGTCTCCCGCCGGGTGGGCCGGGGGAAGCGGCCGTCCATACTCATGACCCGACGACGGAGATCGTCCTCAGCGGCATGGGCGTCGGTCGTCCTGACGAAGGAGCGGGTGACCTCGACATAGGTGGACGAGGTGTTCAGGCTCCCATCGTGCGGGGCGTCCTGGACCGTTCCGCACAGACCGGCCTGCACCGCGAGTCCGACGGCGGCCGCACCGGGGATAATCGTCGTGTCCTCCCACCAGGGCGTCGGACTGTAGGAGGGATCGGCAGTCGCCTCCGGAGACAGCATGACGTTGTTCCAGCCCACGCGTCCGAGCTCGACCTCAAGGGGCTGCGGCGACCAGGGCACGAGTACGCGGGTGCACTCGCGCTCGGCCGTGGAGGTGATCCCCAGACTGTGGAAGTAGAGCTCGGTCTCCGCGGTCAGCGCGTCCTCGGCCGGATGCCCCACTGGGACCACGACAAGGAGCCGGACAGCCCTCAGGCCATGTCGATTGACGACATGGGAGTAGCGGGAGGCTGTGACCTGCCCGTCGCTGACCGAGACCAGATCGGGGTCGGCGGCAAGCCCCTCCACGTCGGCGTCGGCGTCGGCCTCGATCCAGTGGAATGGAGCGATCAGACCGGCGCTCGACAGGTCCACGAGGGCCGCGAGAATAGGGCGCTGGCTGGGAGGAGCGATGAAGACCGAGACGATGTCCCGATGAGCCTCGTCGTCTCGCGCAGAGGTCATTGCCATCTCACTACTCGATTCGCTATGTACTCGTGCGGCCATCAGTACTCGATCTCGTCGGCGTCATCGCCGGACCGCTCCCCGGAGGAGGGCTCGACCCGAGTCAGGATCTCGCGCACCTCGACGAGCTCGTCGTACATCTCTTGAGCCAGATCGACGGACAGGGGCGTCGTCTCCACCCGGACCCGCTTGGCGTAGTTCGTGAAGTGCTTCGCGTCATCCGCCTTACCGGCACCGGGCAGGTACTTCTGATCCAAATCCCTCAGAATGAGGTCGCACTGGGCCAGGAGCTTCTTCCGACGCTCCTCGGCATCCTCCAGTCCCTCCAACGATCCCGGCACCGGCAAACCGGCGACATGGCCCCGCCCCAGCAGCTCACCGAGCACGGTCCACACCGGACCATCGTCGTCGATCGAGATCTCCTTGTCGTTCTCGCCGTCATCCGCCCACCGACGCAGCACCTTCCAGGGGCGGAAGGCCTCCAGGCCCCGCCGCTCGATCTGCACATAGGCCAGCAGCATCGACTCCAGCACCGACGCCAACCAGGCATTGGGGGCGATCATGCGCGCTCTCGGGGTCAGCAGCGGATATGGGAAGGCCACCCACTCGCCCTCCCCACGGTCCCAGATCCGCACGGGACGGGCGGCGGACCGGTCCTTCCACTCCGGGCGGTCCACTCCGCCGGACAGCGTCGCGGCCCACCAGCCGCGCACCATGGCCCGGCGCTCCTCATCCCCCACCGGCAGTCCACCCGGAAGTGGGCGGGCGCGGCGCCACTTCCAGAAGGCGCCCCGCGCGCCGTCGGAGCCGATGGCGCCGTCCCAGGTCTTCGACACCGAATTCAGCAGCCCCGAGTACGCCACGGGAAGGGTGCGTGGATAGGAGCCGAACACATCCACGCGCGGCACCTCCTCGTCGTCGAGGCTCCTCTCCACCTCCCCGAGCAGCCCCGGGGCGACCGACGGGTTGTTCTTGAGGTACTCCAGGAACTGCTCCGCCACATCCAGTCCGCGGAATGGGATCGCGGAGAACGTGAACGACAGTCGCGGACGTTCGCCGTCGTGCAGATCGGAGTAGATCCTCTCGTCGACCTCCACCAGCGGCCGTGCCATGTCCAGCACCCGCTTGAGCCCCGCCAGCACCTCTTCGGAGCGCTGCGACTTCTCGAAGTCCCCCACCGCGTCGTCCTCCAGGTACTCGCGCAGGGACTGCGATGTGAACCTCGCGAAGACCTCACCACGGCGCCCGACGAAGGCCCGCGCCCGTCCCACCACATCGGCCGCTCGCAGCTTCAACTCGTACCTCGCCGCAGTCGGGAGCGCGTTGCCGGTCGCCCCCTGGAGCCCGGCCGGAACCCAGCGCGTCGACACCCTCAGCAGATCCTCGGGAGCCCGGTCCCCGCTGCCCTGTTCCCACCGACCGGTGAGGACCTCGCGCACGGCCTCCGCGTAGGCCTGATGGAGGTCTCCTCCCAGCTCCTGGGGAACTGCGCCCGCAATGTGCTCCAGGAAGCGCCCCGGGTACTGCTCCACGCCCATGAGGACCACCTCGTTGTGCGCCGTCGCGAATCGCTTCGGCACCGCCAGGTCATCCGGCTCCCCGGCCAGCGGCTCGCCCGGCCATGCTTGGTAGAGATCGGTCGCCACATCCGCGACCCCGATCGCACTGTGATCGTCCTTGCGCTCCAGCTCCAGGACCTTGCGAGCATCGTCCATGGCATCGGAGAGCGGCTTGACCGCCGAGGCCGCCAGATCCCGCAGCGCCAAAGCCAGAGCGGTTGCGGATCGGGCGAGCAGCCATTGGAAGACCGAATCCGTCAGCCCGGTGGTCAACCGGTCCACAAGCTGTTCGCTCCCGGCCTCGCCGAGGAGGGTCTTGCCCATGCCCCGCATAGTCGAGGACAGCGTGTCCGGAATCTTCAGGGCGGAGGACGGGCACTGCGCCCCCACCTGCTCCAGCCGATCGGCGAGCGGCCTGAGGGCGCCGCCCGACTGTCCCAGCTCCCCCATGACGTGGATCGCGTACGGGATCCCCAGATCGGCGAGGTCTCGGCGCGTCTGATCAACAATGCGATCGAGGTGCTCCCGAGCACGCTGCACCGCGAGTTGAAGGCTGGCGTCCTCCAACTCCGGGCGGACGAGATTCTCCTGCGAACGCAACCAGTTCGCCATGGCCGCTCCCCACTCGGCGACCGGCATGCCCTCCGTCTGCGGTCGGCGTGCCATGACCGCGTTGACGGTGCTGCGTGCGCGAGCTGCCAGCTGGGTCTTGTTGAGCGCTTTGCTGGCCTGGTCGGACAGCAGCCAGTCGAGAGTCTCACGATCGATGGCACTCGTCGCGCCCATCATGGTCGTTCCCGCCGACATCGGCAGTCCCATCTGCACGAGCTCGCCGGATCGGCGGTGCTCCCACAGATCCGCCAGGCGCTGCGAGTCGTTCGACGAGCCTCCGGGGAGACGGAACCCGTCCAGAGCATGATCGACCGTACGCCGAGCGAGTCGCTGCGCCGCGTACTCGGCGTACCGGTCGCGCCCCATGCTCAAGGAGGCGTACCCGAATGAGGACCACGCCGTGTCTGTCGGGTCCACGTCCCAGCTCACCAGACTGCGATTCGGCACATCCACGTCGTTGGCAATATCGAAACTCACATATCGATCGAAAGCCGGTGACGAGATGTAGCGGGCCAGACCCCGTCCCATGCCGCGGAAGACCCCATCGGTGCTGCCGTCGCCGAAGACGGCGCCCGTCCCCCCGGCCCTCAGGCCGATAGGCGTGACGCGTTTGAAGGCCCGCTCGGCCGTGATCGAGACTCCGAACAGCGAATACAGGTCAGCATCGAGCCGGGCGGCGTCGCCCTCGGCGCCCGTCTGAGCAGCCACGATCTCGCCCAGCATCGCCAGGGTATTCCCCGGCATGCCCGCACGCAGATGATCCGGGACCTCCTCGAATACCTCCGCCGTGTACAGGAAGACCGAGATCTTCTGCGGATCGATTGCCGGAGTCGTCGTCGCCCCCGCCACCAATCGGCACACGTCCAAGGTCATGGACGCGCCAGAGCCGCCGGCCATCGACGAGACCACCAGCACCATGGGAGACGCCGACGAACTCGGAGCGTCTCCCATCCCAGGAACGGTGCGCGCCACCTGCTCGGCGGCCTCCCGCGCCTGCGGACTGGCCATCCGCGCCAGAGCCGCCTCCACGGCCTCGCGCACGTCGCCGAGCCGCCTCAGGATCAGCAGCCGTCCGATGCCGCGGAACTGCCCCGCTCCCACGGTCACCGGGAAGGACACGTCCTTCGGGCTCCGGGGGATCCATGTTGCCAGATGACGCAATCCCCCGGTCTCCCGGGACTGCACTCGAGTCGTTAGCACCTCGTCAACCGTCCGGTAGCGGCCATCGGCCACACCGCACGACACGTACGCCCCGCCCTGCCGACTCACAGAGCCGACGGCGCTGGTCTCCTCCTGAACAGGAGTATCCACATTGAGGAACTGCCAGCACCCCGGGATCTCCTCAATCCCGTAAACGGCCAGATCCGCGCGCAGCTGATCCATCATGTACGACAACGTCTTCGCACCCGAACCACCGCAGCCGATGACCAGCACTTTGTACATTATTCGCTTCCTTATCTCCGGCATCTCCGGCGCCGGTCGCCGAGTCAGACGGTGGAGGAGTTCCCGGACCCTGGCGAGTCCGGCCGTGTCGTATATCCTGCGAACGGATCGTCCTCATTGAGCGTAGGCAGCCCGGAGGCGAATCCCGAGTCCGCCGGGTCGTCCCCGACCCCGGGAAGCGCGCCACCACTGGAGCCCGTCACCGGCTCGCCAGTTCCCGAGTCGCCCGAATGCGGCTCATGCGGACGATCTGGCCGCATGAGCCGAATTCGGGCGACGCCGGTCGCCAACTCGCGGCCGGCGGTCTCCACCAGTCGCTCCTTGGCCCTGTCGTCCATGGATGCCACCAGGACGACAGTGACGCGTCGAGGAGAATCGGGCTGATCAAGAATCGCGATCCAGTTCCCTCGCACGCTCAGGGGCAGGACCGCGCGCCCCTTGCGAGCACCGATCGGCGATGCTCCAGAGATCGAGGGCGCATCCGGCGCAACAACAGTGACATCGGGAATAGACATCGGCGAGGCGCCCATCCGCGTGCGCAGAGTGCAGCCCCCGACCGACAGCTCGCGCGCTCCCTTCGGCACCGAGACCCAAACCCAGTCCCGGGAGGGGATCTCAACGGCGGCGGACGATTCATCCTGCGGCACATCGACGATGGTCGTCGCCACGGCAACGGTGCCACTCGGGATGCGGGCGGCAAGGAACTTGAACAGGTACAGCAAACCGACCGGAATCCCGATGCCTGCCAGGAGGGCAATGGCGAAAGCGGTCCATGCCGTCCCGACGTCAAGCGGGCGGCGCATCTCCGCCCGGAAGGGCACGTCGACCGTCTGAGCGCGGTCCGGCTCGTCCAGCGGCGCCACCATCACGGAGACATTCCCCGTAATCGCGCCATTGGCATGGTCGTGGGTCGACAGGGACAGATCAAGGTCGGCGGTACCGCCCTCGGGGACGCTCACGCAGGAGTCCTGCGAAGCCGCGTCGGATGTCATCGTGATCGTGCCGGCCTCCTCGGGTGCGCCCGTGAGGGTGACGGCGTCCGATGGCACCCAGACGCAACCGGGTCCCCTGATCTGCAGCGCTGCGCGGGCCGTCGTGTCCTTCTCCAGACGCCCGAAGTCGACCGGGGCCGACAGGGCCGGGAAGTCCAGCGGCGGATTGATGGTCACCTCCGTGGTCGCCTTCGTCGGAGCAAGGGTGGTGCCATCGATCCGACTGCCGTCGGCACCGGTGGTCGAGGCGGTGGTCACCGTCACCGAGCTCGTCACGGTCGCCTCGCCAAGAGCGACATCCGCCCCAATCGGGATACTGAGCGGTTTGCTCAATTCTCCGAAGTCGTTCGATTCGTAGAGGGTGGTCTCTGCTCCCTGCGAGTCCGTCAGAGTCACGGATGCGGCAATCGTGCCCGTCAGGCTCGAGACATCGACCGGCTCGCCGTCGGCATGGTCGAGGAGCGTCAGTTGCACATTGTCGGCCGTCTCGCCCTGATGCAACTCGGTGCTCTCCAGGTCCTTCCAGGACAGCGTCAGGGGCGAGGACAGGTCAAGATTGATGTGCGCCTGCTCGCCCTCCGTCGAGGAGCTCTTGTCGACGAAGGCCAGGCGCCATTGGCCGCTCCATGTTGGCACCGAGTCCGCAGCGAGGTCGATCTGAAGAGAGCGCGGAGTCAACCACTCGTAGCTCACACCGGAGGACGTCTGCGGACCGGAAGACTGCGACATGACAATCGGCTCAGTCGCCCCGGGCGCGTACAGATCGGCCTCGAGCCCCTCGACATCGGAGGACGCCAGCACGTGGACATTCTGCAGGGACTTGTCCAGGACGAAGGCCGACTCCCCCGTGGTGCAGACGTCGCCCTGGCAGATGTTCACCGAGTCACTGCGCACCGCCGTGCCCGGGGCTGAGATCGAGTCGAAGGCGAGCAGCAGCGAATCAATGTCTGAAACCGGATAGAAGGCGCCCGTCGGCGAGGACACATCGCCGCATACATCCACGCCGTTCGTCCCGGCGTTCGTCCCGCCGCCGCCCACGATCCGTTTCATGAAGGTGAAGTCGGTATCCCCGCTGGTCAAGCCGAGTCCCAGGAGAGTCACCTTCGAGGAGCGCAGCTGATCGGCGACACCCGTCGGACGGCAGATATCGGCCGTCCCCGCCCGCTCGGCCTCGGCGACACCCTCCTCGGAATCGAGCGAGACACCTGGGGCATAGGGCTTGCTGTCATCGGCGCTCCGGCTGCCTCCGGAGGCTCGGACGTCCAGGTCATACTCTCCGTCCGAGAGCCAGGCCACCGCGCGACAGCCGGAGGTGTCGTGGTCGACCAGGTCCTGGCGGGCGCCTTCCAGCGCGTTCCAGTAGTCCGTGTCGTAATCCTTGATGTCATCGCCGACGGCGCTGATCTGACTCTTGACCGTCTCCAGCGCGTCCGGTGTCAGCGAGGTCCAGTCACCCGCCCCCGCATAGCTGGAGGCGAAGCCCGCGACGCGCACATCCAGCGTGATGCCCTTCGTCGTGGAGAAAGACGCCAGTCGCGCGGCCAGATACTGTGCAGCAGTCACCCGCGCCTTGTCGGGATCGGTCTTCTGCAGTGAGCCGGACTGATCCATGAGCATCACCAGAGATCCCTTGCCACCGCCCGACAAACATGAGCCGAACTCGGACAGGCCCGTCTGCTGATCGGAGGGCTTGTCGGGCGATGCGGAGACGGCAGGCGCTGAGCCCAGGAGCCCCAGGAGAGCCATGCACAGTGCCGCCACCAGGACGACTGCGCGACGGACGGAGAAGGCCGTCATGAGCCGGTCACATCCTTCCCACGAACAGGGCAATTCGCGCGGAAGCCGCGATGATGCCCACGATGGAGGCGGCGATGCTCACCCGATAGAGGATCATCGGAAAAGGCTGATTGTCGTACCAGGGGCTGGCCTGCCGTGCCGTGTTCTTCACAACGAAGACCATGGCCAAGCCCAGCCCCAGGACCACGGACAGGAGCCAGGCCAGCACGCCCAGGACGATCGAGCTCGACATCGCCGCTAGGATCAGCGCGACGAGGACGGCCAGCATCGAACTGTACAGATAGAGAATCGGCGCCGAGACCGGACGGACCTCCGACATGGTGCCGGCGTCCTGGGTGCTGGAAAACTCCGCGGCCCGGGGGAAGCCGGTATCCGATGATTCTCCGAAACCGGAGGGCAGGACCGCTCCCGTAGTCGTCGTGATCACACTCGGATCGTTCGTCTCCGGAGCTCCTGTGCCGGCTCCGTCTGAGGAGCTCCAGGCGCCCGCGGACGGAATGTTCGGTGTCGAGGTCATGTCTGCTGGTTCTCCTGACTCATCCGGTCATGACGGACGGATACCCGCCGTAGGAAGCGGTGAGGGATCGAGCTGTGACGGAGCGGGCATGGGATCATGCATTCCTTCGTGATTCCTATGGGGTTCCTCGGCAGGGAAAAAGCTGAGGGCCGGCGGGGCAGGGCGAGACGGTGGTAACCCCGCTCACGTGCAACAGTATCCGGTGCGAATGGGCGCTTAGAAGGTCGAATAGCCTTCCCGTGCGATCTTGAAGCCGTGACCGTTCGACTGGTTCCAGCACCTCATGCCGTCATCGGCGGAGGAGCAGGCGAAGCCCTCACTCTTGACGCTCTCGCCGTATTCCAGGGTCATCGCCATGCCGTCAGTCGCGAACTCCGAGCCGCAGGCCGGGGATGCGCTGTCCCGGATCTCCATGGAGAAGTAGGTGCCGTCGCAGTCCTCCAGCCCGGCGTCCCCGTAGTCGCGGGCGTAGATCGAGCACGAGGCCCGGTCATCGTAGATCTCGCAGGAGATGTTCTGCGTCGGGGACTGGAACCGGCTGGCCGAACTGGCCGAGATCGCGTTCGCCGGAGCCGGGGAGACGCTCGGCGTGGCGGAGGTGCTCGTATCCGAGCCGCTGGAGCTCGTCACCTCTTGAACCAGGCGCCCACAGCCACGTATGACGGCTATGACGCTGATGATCACGACGCCGAGGACGAGCCAGCGGCCCACCCGCTCCCACCCCTTCTTATTCGACGAAGCGCTTCGGTACTGACTCTGCTGGATCTGCCAGCTCTGCCGGCCGGTCTGACTACTCGCCGCCTCCCGCTGAGCGCGCTCGGCGGCAAGGTGGTTCTCCCATGCCTCGTTCGCCTCCGGAGTCGTCGCCCGTATCCACTGTCTCAGATCATCGGGGCAGGCAGGGTTGAGCACGAGAATCGGGTGGAGCTCCTGGTAGACGTCCGCAATATCGCCGAGCCGCTCCGGAGAAGTCGACGGGTCTGCGGCCTCAACAGCCTCTGGGATGTCCCGCGCTCTCATCAAAGGGCCTCTCCCTTGCCGCTGTACTCCGGTGCGACAGCTCCGAGGAGCCGCCGCTGCGCACGCATCGCACACGATTCGGGGCCCTTCGAAGTCGCCGGGATGGCACTGGGGAGGGAGACAGGGACCATGAGCGGACTCCTGGGCCGAGGAGAAAGAGGACGAAACCGGGCAACATGATTGCACCGTCTTGCATTCGTAACAAGACGATTACCCGTACAGCTCCTTACGGGCTCGCGCGCATTCGCACGGCGCCTGTCCTGCGGACGCGAGGAGCGCACCCACAGGCCCGAGCCGGTCGGCTGCTTTGAGCCGGCCGGCCTGCGACTCCTCACTCAATCGCTGTTGCCGTCCTCGTCAGCACCGTCGTTATTGCCCCCGTTGTCATAGCCTCCGTCGTCATAGCCGTTTCCACCGTTTCCGCTGTCATCACCCTCGCTTCCATAACCGCCGCTCCCGCTACCGTCACTATCGCTGCCGGTGCCCGCATCACCGCTGTTGGAGCCGGGGGTGCTATCACCGCTGGTACCGTCGCTCACCCCGAGGGTGCGGAGCAGGTCATCGCGCCAGCTGACGTCGATACCCACGTTCTCGACCTGATCGATAAGACTCTTGAGGTCCTTGAGCTGCGACACGTCGATCTTCCCCTTCCACTGCGAGGCATCGGCAAGGGTCTGATCCTTCAGCTGGGAGCCGCCGTAGTAGGCCCCAGCGGCGGTGGAGGCCAGGGGCAGCACCAGAGTGCCGAGCAGCAGCATGATGGCCGCGGTCTTGGGGCGAGCCCGGCTGCACGCGACGAGAGCCGCGATGAATGCGAAGAAGGCCAGCAGTGCCCCGACCCCGACGGCGATCGCCGCGGGCCAGTTGATGGGCGAGGCGTTGTTGAGGACGACGTCGAAGACGTGGAGCGAGACCAGCAGCGTGTAGACGCCCCAGCCCAACAGCACGACCGAGGCCACCAGCAGGAAGGTACCGATCGGCAAGGCCGCCGTACGCTGCCTGATCGACCGGTTCGGCGGCAGCACCTCGGGCTGGGGCTGCGGCGCGGGCTGCGGCTGAGCGGCCGGCTGGGGCTGCGGCGCGGGCTGGGGCTGCGGCTGCACTGCCGGACCGCTCCACTGCGCGGTGGCCGCGGGAGCCTGAACCGTCGGCTCCGGAGCATAGGAGGGAACGGCGGTTGTGGGCTGACTGTCAGCCCATTCATCGGCCTGCGCCCATTGATCCGACCCTGCGGGCATCACAGAGGTGGCGGCCTGCTCGTCCGCCCAGCCGGCGGGGAGGGCCTGCGTCGCCGACGAGTCGCCCGGCGCTTCGGAAGAACTGGAAGAACTATCAGGGTGCTTCAGAATGCTGATGCGCTCCGTGGGGCGCGGCGTGGCGGTCTCAGGCTTGTACGAACGCGGTTCGGGCGGGGTGGAGGCAGACACGGTGAGCGCTCCTGTCACGGGTAGGCATGCGGTCGCCATGAGGCTACGCCTCCAGCTTGTGAACGTCACCGAGGTGCGTCCCACCCGCGGGCCCGGCCCGCGATCGGGGATAGTGAAGCGATCTGTACGGGTTCGCACGGGATTCCGGGGGCCGGATTCCCATGCGGATGCTCAAGAACGGCCGGCTCGAGGGACCCGCCACATGCGACGGCGGCCGGCCACCCCAGATGGGTGCCCGGCCGCCGCGCAGACCCGGTATACGGGTCGAGATTCAGACGAGACTCAGAACTGATAGTCCTCGCTCGCGGAGAATCCAGTGCGGAAGTCGTCGGAGAAGTCGGCGCTGAAGTTTCCGCCGAAGGAGAAGTCGTCCAGCGCCACGGCCTCGCCGACACCCAGCATGTCCTCGGTGAGACCGGTCCGGGAGAAGACCTCGGCCTTGACCTCCTCGGTGGGCTCGACCTCGATGTCCGAGTAGCGGGCCAGGCCCGTACCGGCGGGGATGAGCTTACCGAGGATGACGTTCTCCTTGAGGCCCAGCAGCGGGTCGGACTTGCCGTTCATGGCGGCCTCGGTGAGCACGCGCGTGGTCTCCTGGAAGGAGGCGGCGCTCAGCCAGGAGTCCGTGGCCAGGGAGGCCTTGGTGATCCCCATGAGCTCGGTACGCCCGGACGCGGGCTTTCCGCCCTCGGCCACGACACGGCGATTCTCGGCGCGGAAGTGCATGACGTCGACCAGGTCTCCCTGAAGGAGATTGGTGTCCCCGGCCTCCAGTACGGTGACGCGGCGCAGCATCTGACGCACGATCACCTCGATGTGCTTGGAGTGGATGTCCACGCCCTGCGAGCGGTAGACGTCCTGCACCTCGTCCACCAGGTGACGCTGAGTGGCGCCCACGGACCGCAGGCGCAGAACCTTCTTGGGGTCGACCGGCCCCTCGGTGAGGGCGTCGCCCGGCTCCACGTGATCGCCGTCGGTCACCAGCAGGCGCTGACGACGCGACACCGGGACCAGCAGGTCCTCCTCGCCGTCGTCGCGAGTGATGATCAGGCGCTTGCCGTCGGCGTCGTCCTCGATCTTGAGGGTGCCCGCGGCCTCGGCCACGGCCGCCTCGCCCTTGGGTGTACGGGCCTCGAAGAGCTCCTGGACGCGAGGCAGCCCCTGAGTGATGTCAGCGGCGCCCGCCGCACCACCGGTGTGGAAGGTGCGCATCGTCAGCTGCGTGCCGGGCTCGCCGATGGACTGGGCGGCGATGATGCCGACGGCCTCGCCGATATCGACGCGCTTGCCGGTCGCCAGTGAACGCCCGTAGCAGGCGGCGCAGGTGCCGACGGCGGAGTCGCAGGTCAGCACCGAGCGGCACACGACCTCCTCGATCCCGGCATCAATGGCCTTGGAGACAACGGCCTCGCTCAGATCGGTTCCCGCGGGGATGACGACATTGCCCTCGGCATCAACGGCGTCGCGGGCCAGCGTCGTGCCGTAGACGGTGGTCTCCAGGATGTCGGAGACCTCCCTGATGCGCTCGTCGCCCTCCTCCTTCCAGGTCACCAGCCGCTTGGTCAGCCCCTTGCGGGTGCCGCAGTCGTCCTCACGGACGATGACGTCCTGGGAGACGTCCACCAGTCGGCGCGTCAGGTAGCCGGAGTCGGCGGTGCGCAGCGCCGTGTCCGCCAGGCCCTTGCGGGCTCCGTGCGTGGCGATGAAGTACTCCAGAACGCTCAGGCCCTCCCGGTAGTTGGACTTGATCGGGCGCTCGATGAGGCGCTGCCTGGGGTCGGCCACGAGGCCGCGCATACCGGCGAGCTGACGGATCTGGTCCCAGTTGCCGCGGCCCCCGGAGGCCACCATCTGGAAAACGGTGTTGCGCTCGGGGAAGTTCTCGCGCATCGCCTCGGCGACCTCGGCGGTCGCCTGGGTCCAGATGCTGATGAGGGACTTGTAGCGGTCCTCATCGGTCAGGGCGCCGAAGCTGTGCTGCTCCTCGATCTCGGCGGCCTCGGCCTCGTAGCGGGCGAGGATCTCGGGCTTGGAGGGCGGGGAGACGACGTCGGCGAAGGCCACGGTGATGCCGGACCAGGTGGACCAGTAGAAGCCGTTGGCCTTGAGGGCGTCCAGCGAAGCGGCCACCTCGACGCGGGAGTAGTTCTCGGCCAGGGCATTGACGATATTGCCCAGCTGCTTCTTATCCACCACGTAGTTGACGTAGGGGAAGGAGTCGGGCAGCGCCGTGTTGAACAGGGCCCGGCCCAGCGAGGTGCGCAGGGTGATCGGGTCGCCCTCGCTCCAGTCCTCGGGGGCCTGCCAGCCCTTGGGCGCCACGATGCCCTCCTCGAAGCGGATGTCGCAGGCGGCGTTGACGTGAAGCTTGCCGAAGTCGTAGGCCATGACCGCCTCCGCGTAGGAGGAGAAGGACGGGACGATCTCGTTGCCCTCGGCATCGCGCTCGACCTCGACGGCCGGATCCGGCTCGCTGGTGAGGTAGTAGGTGCCGATGATCATGTCCTGGCTGGGCATGGTCACCGGGCGCCCGTCGGAGGGCTTGAGGATGTTGTTGCTCGACAGCATGAGGATGCGGGCCTCGGCCTGCGCCTCCGCGCCCAGCGGCAGGTGGACCGCCATCTGGTCGCCGTCGAAGTCGGCGTTGAAGGCGCCGCACACCAGCGGGTGGAGCTGGATGGCCTTGCCCTCGATGAGCTGGGGCTCGAAGGCCTGGATGCCCAGGCGGTGCAGCGTGGGGGCGCGGTTGAGCAGCACGGGGTGCTCGCGGATGACCTCGGCCAGGACGTCCCAGACCTTGGGGTTGGCGCGCTCGACCATGCGCTTGGCGGCCTTGACGTTCTGGGCCTCCTTGAGCTCGACGAGCCGCTTCATGACGAAGGGCTTGAACAGCTCCAGGGCCATCTGGCTGGGCAGGCCGCACTGGTGCAGCTTGAGCTGGGGGCCCACCACGATGACGGACCGGCCCGAGTAGTCCACGCGCTTGCCCAGGAGGTTCTGGCGGAAGCGGCCCTGCTTGCCCTTGAGCATGTCGGACAGGGACTTCAGCGGGCGGT
>ERZ773038.502-NODE-502-length-25957-cov-6.070960_pt1 | contig 25957 bp, 28 predicted proteins | sample MGYA00511665_ERZ773038 | MGnify/ENA primary metagenome ERZ773038 (study PRJEB29015, sample SAMEA2737966) | human oral metagenome | biome: human oral; feature: human-associated habitat; material: dental | place: China | collected 2028 ... | reverse complement strand
CGATGAAGGCTATCGTGATATTAAAATCATCGGTGTATACGCCTATTTCGTAAATCCTACATTTATTGAAAACGGCGGACATTTTAAAGTGCGTGAGCATACGCCACGTATTCCATGTAAGGCACTAGGGTTGGGAGCCGGTAAAAAGAAATATTCCATTGCCAGCTTATTAGGTATTGTGGAATGGGAAAAAGTACCAGTTGATACACCAGTTATTGCAAAAACTTTACTTAAAACAAACAAACTTTATTTTGCAAAATACGAAAATGGACTTGTACATTGCTTTACGAATGGGCAGACGTCGTGGAACCGTGAAGATAACTATTATTGGTGCTATCCAAAAAATGATGTGTTATTGGCAGAAAGGGCGTTAAATGAGTGTAATTGATATTACTTTAAAGGGGCGCCCAGCGACTAAAAAGAATAGCGGCCGTATTATATCCAGAAATGGAAAGCCTATTATAATACCGTCAGAAGCCTATAAGAATTATGAAGATATTTGCATATGGCAGTTAGCTGGGAAGAAACTGCATGTATCTGGCATCGTCGTTGTTGAATGTAAATACTATTTACCAAATAAAAGAAGTTGGCCGGATTTAATCGGGCTGCTACAGGCAACAAGCGATATTTTAACAAAAGTCGGTGTGATCGATGATGATAAATGGATATGTTCATATGGTGAAAGCTGCATAGCTGGCATTGATAAAGAAAACCCGCGTGCAGAAATTCGCATCATGGATAGGCGAAACGCCGTATTAGAACAACTTTTAAAATAGGGGGATATTAAATGGGTTTAATCTGTAAGTTAAAGAAGTTTGTATTTGGTCGTGAAGAAGAGAACACAATCAAGATTAAGCGGTTTATGAATGGCGTATTGTTACCGAAAATGGGTAGTGCAGCTGCTGCCGGTATGGATTTTTACCAACCGGAAAGTGTAGTTATCGAACCGCATCAAACGCAATATGTAACGCTAGGTCTAGCAATGGAAATTCCAAAGGGGTATATGTTGATGCTCGCACCAAGATCTAGCATGAGTAAAACTCCGTTAGTCATTCCAAATTCATTTGGTGTCATTAATGCAGATTACCGCGGGGAAATTAAAGGCATATTTAAAAATACCAGCGATGATGCGTATCTAATTAAAAAAGGTGATAGATTATTGCAAGGTATCCTTGTACCAGTTGGCGCATTGAATTTGTTAGAAGTTGGTGAATTATCCGAAACGGCGCGCGGTTCTGGTGGTATCGGTAGTACTGGTAAATAGTTATTTTAGGTAAAGAAAGGTGGGCGGTGAAATATCCGCCCTATCATAAGAGGTGAGTAAAATGAACGAAGAAAATAAAAATGAATTAAGTATTAGTGAACCTGAATGGCAAGCTAGATTTAGAGGAGAGTATAAGGGATTAAAAGAGCGCTATAACAAACTACACAGAATGATTGTTAAATATGATGCTGGAACTTTAGATTTTAAACCAACGTGTCCTATAGATTTGTTGCGTAGGCAAAAGGCTATTATGGGAGAGTATTTAAACATACTTGAAATTAGAGCAGAAATTGAAAATATACGTGGTTTAGATGACGATAACCTTAAATTAAAAAGCGATTATGAAATAACGAAGAATGGGAGATTTGCATGAGTAACTATAGCGGTTACGTTGAACACTCAGATTTCTACATCGCCCCTCAAAGTTATCAAGATGCATTTGATTTCTTGTGCCAGTTGGCATTTGAAAGCGAAGAAACTGTGTTCTGTATCGGTAAAGCCATTGAGTACGATAAGAATTATGGTTTTGATGAAGATGATAACTTTTATTTAGAAAATGAAGTTAGATTTGAATGGAATGAGGAAAAAGAAGAATGGGCGAAAGGGGAAATGCATAATGCCTATTATTAATCCGATGTATCTATACTTAATTGAGGTGCTGCATAATTTAGATGTGATAAATAACCTTGTTTTTATTACATTGGCGTTCATAACGCTTGTTACTGGTGTTATGTATATCATTGATGATTATGCACGGGAACAACTTAAACCACACAAAGGAAAAATAATTGCGTTATTTGCGGCGTTTCTAATTAGTGGTATGATCGCGGTATTAGTTCCGACTAAAGATGCGATGTATAAAATGCTAATTGCCAGCTATGTAACAACTGACAATATCCAAATTGTGAATGATGCTATCAAAACCAATTTACAGGACTATTTGAACATGCTAGGGGAAACAGTTAAGAACATGAAATAAAGGGGAATATATGACGGATAAAGAGTATAGAGAGTTAGCCAAAGAGTACCTAGAACCGATTAAATTAATCACAATGAAGATTAACTCATTGAAAGAAGATCTAAAGCATTTGCAATCAGACATCACCACTATAGGTGCCGTTGATTATTCCAAAGAACGCCTAACAGGTGGCGGAACACCGGGCGGACTGGAACAACAAATTATACGCCTTGAAAGCAAGCGTGATGCAGTACAAAAGGAAATAGGGGCGTTGATTGATGAAAGGGAAACCGCAGCGGATATCATCAATACATGCACTAAAGGCAAGGAAAATATATTATTGATGCGTGAATATGTTGACGGTAAGAGTGCTAAACACGCCAGATACTTTACAGACCTGGAAAAGTCGCAAGCGAGCGAACTAAAGACGGCTGGACTCGTCAAGGTAGGGTATTATTTGCATCATACATATTACCCGAGCATGCATACTGCTAAAACGGTACAAGTCGGACTACATCGGACTATATCGGAAGCATGCGGAAAAGCATAATATAGTATAATTATAGTGTCATATGTAGCTTTTAAAGACATTGACTAATTCTCCCGATAAACATGCAACACAACGGGGAACATTGGGCCGTTCCCCTTGCGTGTTGTATACAGGCGCTGGCGTTAAATTCCTTCAACGAACACATGCCATTTGAGATACGATCCTTGTTAAAATATGTACTTTCCTAATAACATAACTACTTGTACGATTTTATAGATTGTCAGCGCTTGTATAGAACATACAAACAAACTGAATAAAACAAAAATAAAATGGGGTATATCCACGGCGATATATCCCATTTCTTGTATAAAAGTAATATTTAATTATTGAAAACTGAACATGCTGCATTTATTATGTAAAGGTTTTAGACCAAATTAACCCAAATTGTTTTGATGTCAGATCACATTAAGTTGTGGCGTGTTCGGTTTTGATTAATTAAAAAAGCCGCTATTATCTAGCGGCTAACATATGGCGTATTTGATTATTCATTTCTTGTTGGTACTCATCTATAGTATCGAATATTGTTTCACGTAGATTAAAAGCGGCGAATGCATCGTATATAGAGTTGGTGTGTTGGCGGAGTAGCTCGCACTTTTCGGCGATATAACGAAGCATCATAATAATGTTGCTTAAATCGTCATAACCTAGCATTTGAATTATACCGTCATTATTGTGTTTGATACCTGTATAGGTAGCTTGAAGTGTTTCAATATTATTAAGTTCGTTGTATTTGATCGCGTTTTTAATTTCTTGGATAGTCATTTGCATTGTTTTATTCTCCTATTTATTCTTTTTAATTGCATTTAACATTTTAACCGCCATATTGATTACATATTTAGGGGCGTTAGAACCGTATTCCCAATCTTGGAAGGTGCGGAGCGGCATTTCTAAATATTCAGCTGCAGCCTTTTGAGTGAGACCCGCTTTTAAACGGGCCTCTTTTATTTTGTTGTTTGAAGTGGGCATTATTTAATCTCCTTATTCGTAAAAGTGAGTTGCAATAACTTGATTGTTATTGTCTAGTAATTGCCATTCAAAACCGAATGACATAGTTGAAATAAATTCAGATGCTTGTGATTGGTTATCGAAGTTCCAAATTTGATTTGAGTTCAAGTCTTTTAGTGTGTACATTTTTTTATTTCTCCTTGTGATTAACTATTGGGGCTTGTTCCCCTTACCTTGATTAGAGTATAACACGGTGATTGCGACACGTCAACCGTGTTTTTTAAAATTACACGAAATGTGTAATGTGATTATTTGAGAGGATAGCAATATGACGCAAATTCATTGCGATAGAAAGCATTGCTTAAACAATGATAAGCACGGCATATGTACGGCTGAAACAATCGAATATAACGGACGATGCCAAACATATTGCACTAGCCAACACGCCAGTAAGCAGCACGCGGGAATATGCCAACGATCACATAGAAGAATGAAAAGCAAAGATAACAATATATTGCGATAGGGGGTGAATATCAATGAACTACATGCCTAAAATTAAAAAGGTAATTACGGCATTACAAATTAAAAAAGATTTAAGGTATGTTATTGATACTCGCCAATCATGGAGTAAGTGGGATAAGCCATTTAAAGTATATATCGTAAGTCGCATGTATAGCGAAGCAGAATACGCAAGAGCGTTCCCAGAGAAGTATAAACAAAACCCATTCAAAGAGGGGCAGTTATTTAAAAAAGTGGCTGAATACGCTACATCAAAGCCGCATGAGTTGTTAATATATTTAGTTAATGTGTTGAAAGGTGGTGAACGTAGTGAGTGATATTAAATTAAAGCCTAAAGAGTTAATATTTGCTGAGGAATGGCTAAAGACTACGAACGCCACACAATCAGCGATAAAGGCTGGTTATAGTGAACGAACGGCGTATTCGGCTGGTAGTCGACTGTTGAAAAAAGTTGACGTAAAACAATATATAGATGAACGACTAGCAGAAATGAAAGAAAATAGTATTGCTGATACTGACGAGGTAATGCAGTTTTTGTCTAGTACGATGCGTGGTGATATTCCAGACCAGTTTGGATTAGATCCGGCGTTGAACGATAGGCTAAAAGCGGCTGAATTGATTGGCAAACGCTATAAGCTATTTACGGATAAGCAAGAAATTAGCGGCACAGATGGCGAAGCTATCAAGGTAGTATTTACCGGAATGAATAAAAAATAACTGAGAATTGTATAAAACTATCAAGAAATGGGGTATATCCACGGCGATATATCTCATTTTTTGTATAAATCTATCAAAAATGGAAATAACGATTGACTATAAGCCAAACGAAAAACAAAATATATTTCACAATACAACGGCACCGTATGCGGTGTATGGTGGCGCTCGTGGTGGCGGAAAAACAAAGTCATTGATTATGGACGTGTTCATTTATGCTTTAACCTATCCGGGTAGCCATTGTTATATATTCCGTGAAACATATCCGAATTTAGAAGCCAATGTTATCCGTGAATGGATACGAAGCGTACCGCCGGAATTATATAAGTATTCCGACCAGAAACACATAGCGACATTAAAGAATGGCAGTCAAGTATTGTTCCGCTATGTGAAGAACGATAAAGATGCCGAGGGTTATCAAGGTCAAGAGTTTGATTATTTAGGCATTGATGAATTAACCAAACATACAGAACGAACGGCCGAATTATTAACGGCTTGCCTTCGTAGCGCTAAAGGGTTTCCTGTTCGTTTTCGTGGTAGTTGTAACCCCGGTGGTCGTGGTCATGGTTGGGTAAAACGTAAATATGTAGAAGCGACAGATTACGGCGAGAAAACCGTGATAGATCAGACCACAGGACTTGAAAAAGTATTTATTCCGGCTCAGGTATACGACAATTATGTATTAATGAAAAATGACCCTAACTATGTAAAGCGTTTGGAAGCATTGCCAGAACAGGAAAAGAAAGCGTTCTTGTATGGTGATTGGGATGTATTCATTGGGCAAGTATTCACCGAATTCAATCGAAGTGTCCATGTAGAAGAACCTTTTGAAATTCCGCAAGGTTGGACAAGGGTTCGTTCAATGGACTGGGGTTTTAGTAAACCGTTTAGTATTCATTGGTACGCTATTGATTATGAAGGTGTTGCGCATTGCTACCGTGAATATTACGGTTGCACAGGTGAGCCGGATGTAGGTTTGAAACTAACACCCGATGAAGTGGCTGCCGAAATGGCTAGATTAAGCGAGGGTGAAACCTATGCATATGATATAGCTGATAGAGCGATATGGCAGAAAGACGACCGCATGAAGTGGAGCATTCAAGGTGAGTCTATCGCCGAAATATTTGCACGTCATGGAATTAATTTTACTCGGTCTAATTCTGAACGCATTCCGGGCAAGATGATGGTTCATACCTACCTAAGGGAGAAGAAAATCAAATTCTTTTCTACGTGTAAGCATATTCTAAGAACACTACCGGAATTAGTATATGACGAAAGCAAGCCGGAAGATGTTGATACAACACAAGAGGATCATGCATATGATGAGTTTAGATATTTTTGCATGAGTAGACCTATCACACCTAAGAAACCGGAGAAACCATTTAATGATGGTTATAGATATGATGATGATACAGAAGGGAAAGTAACTGCATGGGGCGTATGAGTGAAAGGGCGTTGCGTGATTACGCCTATAAGGTGCTAAAGTCGGAATATGGCGAACACGAAGAAAAGGGCGTGATTATTCCGGCTAAATACACCGATGAAGAATTAGCAGAATTTGCACGAGCGATGCCACAATGGCAAATAGAGCAAATGTACGATATGATTTATGGTTCTGAAATGGTGGAATAATGAATATAGAACAAACATTTGATATATACGAAGCAAAAAACAATGTTAAAAAAGCATTAGAAGCCACGTCAGACTGGCGCAAGGCCGCTGCCGAAGATTTTGCATTTATGCAAGGAAAGCAATGGGAAGATGCTGATTTAACTAAAATGCGTGAAGCTGGACGGCCAGCGATTACGATTAATAGAATTAGACCGGTTATTAATCTGTTATGCGGTTATGCATCACAGAACGAAACAGAACCGGACTTCTTACCACGTAGTGAAGAAGATGACCGCATCAGTCGAGTGGCTAAAGGTATTACAAAATACTGCTTAGACCGCGCAAATTATCAACGTAATAAGGGTAAATGTTTTAGAGATAAGATTATTTGTGGTTTGGCTAATTATTGGGTTAGCTATGAATTCGACTATACGAAGCTAGACGGTACTATTCAAATTGAACGTGTTTCTCCGTTTGATGCGTTTGTAGATCCCGAATGTAAAAAAGATGATTTAAGCGATGCTCAATATGTTGGCCGGTATAGCTGGGAAGGTACGGCAAAGTTAAAGCAAGTATATCCGGATAAAGCCAATGAAATCGATACACTTAGACATAAATATGATGATACCGAACAAGAAGCCGGCGTTATTGAAACGGTAGACAGTGAGGCCCTTTGGTACAACAATAGCTATAATAAAATTCGTGTAGTGCAATATTGGTATAAGGAATACGGCAAGAAACACGTATTTATGACAAAAGAGGGTTTGGTTGACGAAGAAAATCCTTTGTTTTCCGTATTAATGGCTATTGGCAAAAAGCCTACTAGCATACCAGATACTAAAATCAGATATGCGACATTTGCCGATGATGTACTACTTGAAGAGGGTGAAAGTCCGTATAAGCACGGGAAATTTCCATTAGTGCGTGAATATTGTTACTATACCGGTGAACTAGCAGATGATGAACTAGAACCGGCTGGCGTAGTGCGTGATATTAAAGATGCACAAAGGGAATTAAATAAAAACCGTAGCCAACGCATGCACGTTGTTAATCAACAATCTTTAGGCGTTAAGTTCTGGAGTGGTGTCACAGATGATAACTTTAAAAAGATTATCAAGCGTGATAGCAATAAACCGGGTGCGAACATCTTCTTGCCGGCGAATGCAACATTCCAAGACGGAACGCCGGCAATGGATAGCAATATCAATTTAAGCCTTGAACAACAGGCAAGTAATGATTTCTATTCTATCAGTGGTATCACCCCGGAAAGTCTAAGCGGTAGCGTAGGCAATATGAGTGGTAAAGCAATCGATCTCCGTCAATCTGTAACAACTGTTCAAACGGCTGGCATATTTGAACAGGCGAAAGAAGCAGAACGCCAAATTGTTAAGTTATTATGGGGCGAAAAGAACGCTCCGGGGTTAATTCCTCAATTCTATAATCAAGATAAAGCAATGCGCATTATGGGCGATGATGGACAAAAGGAATTTGTACAGATTGCGCCGGGCCTTAATCAACCAATGCAAGAACAGGTTATAACTGATGCACTAGGTCAGCCGCAACGTGATGCGGAAGGCAATCCAATCAAACAGGTTCTATATGATTTAAGCTGCTTTGATTTTGATATTGTAATCAGCACCAGCCAAGCAAGCGCAACGGCAAGACGTGCGAACCTCTATCAATTATTGGAAGCTAAGAAATCCGGCGTTGATATTCCTATGGATATTATTCTTGATTTCATGGACTTCCCAGAAAAAGAAGCCGTCAAGAAGCGTATTCAGCAAGCGGCAGAAAAGCCAGCTATGCCAGAATTGCGTGTTAGCGGTAGCCTAGATGATATGCCAGCAGAAGCATTAAGCATGTACTTACAAACGCTAGGCGTTGAAATTTCGCCGCAACAAATTATGGCGGAACGGTTAGCCTTGAAAGGTAGACAACAAAACATTCAAAATGCACCGCCAATTTTACCGCCTATGAACGATTTAGGCAGTATGTAATATAAACTATCAACACAATAATAAAACGCTCCTACATGGGGCGTTTTTTATATTTCGCCCTAAGTAATGGCGTTAAACTACTTGCACTTACATATTCGCCCTAAGCAACGGCGTTAAACTGCCATATTCTTATATTCGTCCAGCAATGACGTAAAAAGGCAATAAGGAGTATTTGATATGGAAAAAGATTTAGTAAACATCGAAGAAGCTGGTTTCACTCCAGAAGATTTAGAAAACGCAGGCGTAGAACTGGAAGATACAACCGAAGAAACGAATACACAGGAAGGTGCAAACGATGTTCCCTCTACTGAAACACCGAAAAGTGATGCGAATGATGCGGAAGTAGAACCGGAAGCGCCAGAAACAACCGAAGAAACGGAAGAAACTCATGCGAACGATCAGAACTTAAAAGCGGCACTTGCACAGGAACGCGCAAGACGTAAAGCGGCGGAAGAACGCGCTAGACAATTTGAAGCGCAACAAAAACCGATTGAGTTACCGAAAGAAGAAGTATCAAATATTCGTGATTTTGTACGTCGCGAAGCGCTGAAACGTTTCAATATGACGGCGGAAGATTTAGAAGGTTTGATGTTTGAAGATGCTGAAAAGTATAACGCCTTCATTCGTTTTGAAGCCAATGCAGAATATGCAATTACTAATCAGCAAATCGCAGTACACCAACAACGACAAACTAATCTAAATTTCGTAAATGAAATTAAATCGCTACCAAACTTTAACGAGTTGTATCAACGCGGTTTAGATAAGTTAAACGGAATGACGATGCGCGATGCACAACCGATTAACGATGCATTTTATCGCGTTGACATTGGCGAAGGTACCGAAGCCGATTTTGAAACCATTAGAAAATTTGTTGATGAATTGCAAAATGAACGGGCAACAAGTACCGAAGTTCCGAACAACCCACTAGAAGTAGCAGCGACATTGCCGAAAGCTGGTGCGCTAAACGGTGGTGTTCCTACACCTAACAAGGTGACGGAAGAAGATATTTTAAAAGCGTATGACACAGGCAATTTAGATGCATTGCCCAAGGAAATACGCGATTATTTAGACGAATTATAAGAGGTAAAATATGGCAGATCAAAAAAATCAAGTTACTATTCCAGCGGCGTTAGTCCCTAAGATTTGGACTAAAAAAGTGTGGCATGAAGGCTTAAAAGAGTCTTTCTTCGATAAGTTCACCGCACTTGACGGATCTAACGTTGTACACAAAAACAAAGACTTAGAAGGCGTCAAAGGTGATGCAGTTACATTCGGATTGATGATGAATTTAAGCGGTGCTGGCGTTGAAGGTAACCGTGCAACATTGACCGGTAACGAAGAAACATTGAATATCTACGACTTCACCGTACAAACTCAATTAGTACGTAATGCGGTATCTCGCTTTGAAGCGGACGACCAAAAAACGCAATATGACATGTTAAAAGAAATCAAAGGTGCATTAAAACAATGGTTAGCTGATTGGCAAGATAACAAGTTGATTGCTAAACTTTCCGCATCTCCTACCGCTGGTGAAACATTGTATGCTTCCGCGGCTGGTACGCAAGCATCTATCACGGCAAATGATAAGTTGACTACTACGCTTATCTCTCGTGCGAAACGTAAAGCAAAAATGCACGGGCCAAAAGTTGCCCCAATCAAAGTGGATGGTATGGATAAATACATCATGTTAGTATCTACGTGGGCGGCTCGTGATTTGAAAGATGATGCAAAATGGCTTGCAGCACAACAAAACGCTAATATTCGCGGTTCTAAAAACCCTATCTTCACTGGCGCATTAGGCGAATATGACGGTGTTATTTTGTACGAATACGAACGAGTTTTGAATGACAAAACAGGCGCATCTAGTGCTAACGTATGTCATAACTTGTTATTGGGTAAACAAGCGGCATGCTTTGCGGTATCTCGCCCAGCTAAACATATCAAACAAGTGGACGACTACGGCAACGTAGAAGGTAACGGTATTGCTTTCTATGGTGCGATTGAAAAATCCAAATTCAACGACAAAGATTACGGCGTAATCAATGTTATGACTGGTGGCGTAGTAGAAGCGTAATTTCAAAGGTCTAGGCGGGGTAACACCCGCCTTTATTCTTATATGGGGTGAATATGAACGTAAAATACATAATCAATAGGGCGTTCATGCAAATAGGCGATACCTCGCAAGAACAATATACTCCGTATTATTTGTTGGAGTATTACAACGAAGGTAATCACTTATTAAATGCCCTGATAGGCCAATATTGCCCAAGCCTTGCAAGAGGTACTTTTGAAGGTAAGGGGCGCGGACGAATTGTATTACCGTTTCAATGCATCAGCATATTGAGTGTCAAGGCAGATGATGCGGAAGTACAAGGGTATCAAGTATTGAATTTACAAACGGTTGTATTTGATGCGGACAAAGAGCAAAAAATCACCGTTGATTATATAAAGACTGCTGGATATAAGATGCTTGAAGATGAAAGCGACTTGCCAGCGGAACTAGAGACATTGTTAGTTGATTATATCGTATATCGTGTAATGAACCTTGATATTTCTGGAATTTCAGCAAATATGGTTAATGCGTTGCAATCAATTAATAATGGTTTAGGTGGTAATGATTGCGTAATTGCGGAAGGGTATTGGAACTATGGTCGTAAGCGAATTGATTACTCTTGTTAATGTAGAGTCAAACGAAATTCTTGACGAACAATTAGAATATATCCAGTACATTAACGCCGCTATCGACTGGCTAACTACTATTTTAGTTAGCATTAAAGATCGTGAAGTAGTAAAAAATATGGATATACCGGATAAAAGGGCGGTTCCTTCTGATTTCATGGGGTTTGTACCTAAAACAGGGTATCCTATCCGCATCATCAATGGAACATTTGAAACGTATGACGGTGAAACGGTTAATCAAGTATTTTATAGCGTGCGTAAAAATCACGTTGACGAATTAGATGATACTATTCCGTTTTCTGAATTCTTTTATCAATATCTAGTGCAGCTTGTATCTTTCATGGTTAAAAAGAAATCGCTTATGACTGATTATGCTGCTTATGATAAGACCTTTATTGACTACATCACGGAACAAATTAAGGTGGCACGGGGTATAACATAATGGGCGTAAAACAAGTAGCCATGACAAATGGTTTTAGATTGGGCCTTGATTGGAGTAACCCACCGGAAAATATCGATGTGCAAGCCTTAACACAGGCTAGACAATGCGAATTTGATAGAACGGATAATGCACTCCGTACTGTTCCGGGCGTTCGTGTATTGTATGATTTTGGGTTGCCTGTAGAAACCTTGTATTATGATGTGTACCGTAACAAATGGTACTTTTCTAGTGGTCGTAATCTATACGAAACTGATTTCAGTACCAATAAATTACTGGGCGCGTTAAATGGGGCGGGAAAGCCTAAATATCATGCATTTGGTGGTGATATTCTTATTGCTAGTGGTGATAAACTGCAAGTTGTTTCTGGTGCTGGTAAGTTAGCAACGCTAGAAAGTCCTGTGTGTGATATTGTTTCAAGTCATTCTGGGCGTGTACTTGTTGCATCTACTCATTCGCACCGGTTAAATTGGTCAGCCGTAGGCGACTATAACGCATGGACTCACAACTCAAATGATACATCTAGTGCGCAATATGTAGATGTAGGGTATAAAGACCAAGGCAGCATTATTGCCATTGATTTCTTATCACGTGCAATTATCGTATATAAGGAATATGGCCGTGTGTATCAAGTAATTGGCACACCAGATGCACAGAATTTAACTGTATACCCGTTATCCTCTACAGGTTATTGCGACGGGGCGACGATAAGCGTTGATGATCGTAGCTATTATCTAGGCAATCAAGGCTTCATGTCTTTTATGCCTACTAATACCTACGCAGAAATACAACCGTTTGAAACTGGCTTAAATATCAATTCATACCTGTTAAAGTACATAACGAAAGATTGCGAAGTGTGGCATATATCCAGTAGAAAACAAATATGGATAAAGCCATATAACGGCGATACAGTATTTATCTATCATTATTTACCTAGATATGAGGACGGGCGGGGCGTGTTTACATCGCGTAAATTCACGCACAACATCAATGATGCGGTGAACGTGGATAAAGAAGTATATATAGCCTATGGCAATAAAATCGGTATTCTTGACGAAACCATAGATACCGATGATAACGTACAAATTCAGACATCAATAGTAAGCGGTAATAGGCTTGCAACAAGACAATTCATATTAATTATGAACTATAACTTTGTAACACATAACCTAATACCCGGATACGGTACGATTGGCATTTCAAACAAGAAGCCTAAGCCGATTGAATTCGCTAGTAAAGCGGTTAAAACCTACTATGCTAATTTTAAGACCTACGATTATAAAGCGTTGATGAATGTCAATGAATACACGAAGGCGTATAAAATCGGTGGCGGTGCTAACCGTAATGTACAATTCAAAATCAATGTTCAAAAGGGCGCTATTTCATTACGCCAGTTAGATTACACATACGAGGAAGTATAATATATGGCTTATAAAGAAAAATACCCTTTGGATATTACACCACAGGGCGATACAGTACCGGAAAGTATAGAGAAAAACCGGAACGAATTATTAAATATTGCTAAAGAAATGGACTTAAAAGCCGGTGGCGGTGGTGCTGGTGGTGTTGGCGGCGGTTTACGTAATAGGGTTTTAAGCGGCAAGGTTAGCAACGGTGAATTCTCCTTTTTGACTGGTGATAATTTAAGCGTGATGATTGACGGTAGTCAAACACCAGTTCTTTTGTCATTCGCTGACGGGTTCAACGATTATGGCGCGGTTGATTATGTGCAGACGGTAACACGTAAGCAAAGTGCATGGAGCCTACCGGCCAATAGCACATCGTATTTGTATGTTGAACGCTCTGCATCTGGGGGCCTAAGTTATGGCAGTACAACGCTTGAACCATTGCGACAATCAAACGCACCGGAAGCGGCAACAGATAAAATGTACTATAGTACTACAAGCGAAAAAATGAATGTGTACACAGGTACATATTGGAAAAGCATTTTACGTGTAGTAGTAGCTATAGCCGTAACAGATGCCACACGTGTAAAGTCAATTAAATATTATGATCCGGCTGCTAACACGGCAACCGATGCGGTAATTGGTAAACGTAGGGTAGATGGTAAAGACTACTTAATTACAGATATTCTTAATCAAATGGCAGAAGCTATTAAAAAGATAGCTGGTGATGAAAACTTTACCAACAATCCAACACGTACACTAAAAGCGATCACTGATACTATAAATGGATTAGGCGAAACCTATTACAAGAAAACGGATATAGTAAATGAAGCTAAGCATGCAACTAATGCAGACGAAGCAAAACATGCAAAAACTGCCGATACGGCAAAAAATGCAGAAGCGTGCGTTAAAAAGGCTGGTGATACCATGACGGGTACGTTAAAGGTACCGGGCCTTTCTAACGGTTCGATTGATTTAGATTATTACGCTAAAAACAAAATTGGTTATAGTGGTTTTACCTTTGGTGAATGTAATAACTACCGCGTTTGGGATACCAAGTGCTGGGGAACTGGCGTTATATTCTCATGGAATGCAGAAGATAATCGTGTATTAGGTACGCAGCTTTATTTTGCTAACAGTAAAGCTGCCTTTATTCGGTTTGATAATGACTCAAATGATGCTGGAGCATGGCAACGTATTGCAACGTTTGAAAACAATAACACGCTAACATTTCCAAATGGCGCTAAATTAAAGGTGGAATAATATGCCTAACCTAGTACTTGAAAAAGGCGGTCAAACATTTCGTTTCGGACTGCATGAAGAAAAAAGCGTTACTCGTGGCAAATTTATTTCTGTTCCGTTTAACGGTAAAGAATATTATGCACGATATGGCGACACATCAACACCGCTTAAAGCGGAAATTAACGGTCGTGAGTATTCTGTACAATATAATCCGGTTGATTTCCAAACGATTACATGGAATAAAAAAGTAACTGGTTCATTTACAGAAACAAAAACTATATTCATTCCACGTGGTAAGTACAAAATAAGTATGGAATACCAAAAATACAGATTATACGATGTAACTGTAACGAGTAATGAAAACAGAATGGTTATAGTAACCATAAAAATATCAGCTTCCAAAATCGTTAACTATAGATTGGAGATACAAGGTATTTTTGACAATAGTATCAATGGCGGTTATTTTGTTTCGGACTCCCCTTTTAAATACTCAATCGAACGAATAGGAGATTAGACATGAAACTAGATAGCCTTGAACGTATGATAAAAGACTATGAACGGCGCACAGGTGAACGTATTAGTCTAAGTGGTTTTTATTTCGATGAAAATAACAACTACAAAGATAAATACAATTACTATTTCAAATTCTTCCCAAATGCTGGTTTTCTATTCTGGAGTATCAACGAATATGAGGGCGAACGGTATTTTACTATCTGGCAGACATACGGTGATATGAAAGTCATAGGCAAATATATTGTTGAAGTGATGAAGTTGAATGATCTTGATGTAATTGTAACGGCTACACATCGAAGTGTGCGCGGTTTCATTAAAAAGTGGAAAATGGAACGCGTTCCAACTATGGACTATACCTATAATGGTTTTAATTACAAAGTGTTGAAAACGGTGCGTAAACACCTTGAAGCTACTTTGTAGAAAGGAAAAGCATGTTCACTTTTGACTTGCAATTATTCGGGGGCGGTAAGAAATCGAAGGTACAAAGCATAGGTGCTAACCTACCGGCAGCCGGCCCCGAAGAAAAGCAACTACTACAAGGCCAAATGGATTGGATTAATAGAACCAATCAAAGCGCTAATACCTTGCAAGGTATGGGCGATAGAGCCTTAAATAATGTAGTTAGTCCGCAATATCAGCAAATGTACAATGCATATTTGGGGACTAACAAAGACAACCAAAATGCACTAGCATCATTGCAAAATCAAGTGGCAACGGCTGGCGCCAAGAACTTAACGGATAACACACGTTATGCAAATCAGTTAGGGGCCAGCGTTGATGCTATGAACAATGGAGCGGGGCAACTAGCGAATGAATACAACGGCGCGTTATTGAAAAATCAAAACGCAATGGATAGTATTACTAATGGCCAACTTCCTACGGCTTATGCAGATGCTAGACGACAAGCGTTAAATAATGATTTGCAGGCTACGGTAGGTAATGCGGTTTCTGGCTTAGCCAGTCGCGGTATTGTTAATTCTTCAATCACAGATAATGCATTGAACGATATTAGCAAGAACGCATCAAATACACTTGCGGCACAATATGCAAATGATTTAAACCAAGCAGCGGCGCTTAATTCGCAAGCATTTAACAATAGTTTGAGTGGTATCGGTGCAAAAATGGGCCTTTGGGGTAACACCTATAACAACCAACAAAATGGCATCGTAAATCAAGCTAACTTGTTAAACCAAGGATACACAAACCAAATGAATAACGCCGGCACCGCAGCGGGGTTAGTAGGCCAACGTGAAGGGTTAGCACAAAACCCTATTAATACCGGCGCTACAACACAAAGTGCATCTACTCAACCGGCTAAGGATTATTATTCTATGAGCCAGTTAAATAATGCGGATCAAGAGGATTTATTAAACAGATATATGACATTACGCTACGGCCTAGCACAACCGGCACAAACAATGGTTAAGCAAGGTAACGGCGGATTCTTAGGAGGTCTTATGAAAGGTTTTTGTTTCGTAGCGGGTACGCAAATTTCAACACCAGAAGGCGGCAAAGTCATCGAAAGTTTTGTTAATGGTGATAATGTTATTTCTTTAAATACCGTTAATGATGTAATTGAATTGCATGATATGGGCGAAAAAGAAACACATCGCCTTGAAACGATTGATTGTCAAGTTACAACCACAGGTAGTGAAAAAGTACTCACTCCGGAAGGTTTGAAACAGGTTGAAGCACTTGAAATCGGTGAACCAATCATGACGGTACATGGCTATCAACCTGTTACGGTATGTGAGCCAACAGGTATCACAGAACAAGTATATGAATTGCAATGTACTGGCGATAATCTCTTCTATGCTAACGGCATTATGGCGGAAGGTATCAATGAAGAGGAATTGAAAGCGATTGCAGATACAAAGAAACTATCTGAAAACACCGGCAAGAAAGACAATAAAGGGGCTGGTAATGAAACAGATGAAACAAACAATCCAACAGATAAAAACCCGGAAGATACTGACGAAGTAACAGACGAAAAAACAACAAAGAAAACTTCCAAAGGTAAGAAATCGGAGAAAGTAGAGGAATAACACAATGGGCGTTATTTATTTACAAGACTATAACCCGTGGGAAAGCATCGGAGAATTGGCTGGCCGATACGGCGGGTATCGTTTAGGTCAAATTCAGAATAACCGCATGGCGCATGGATACCAAGATATGCTAAACGGTGGCGAACAGGCGACACCGGCACAACAAATGGCAAGCCAAATGCCAACGCAAGGACAATTTAACGCTGGACAGTTTATTAATAACGCTATGCGTAATAACTCTTTTGGTGCGCAAGCGGTGGCGAATAATCAAGGATTATGGGACGGTCAAAATCCGGCAGCACCAGCACAACCGATGCAAGCTAACACAGATGCACCAGCCGCACCAGTTCAACCACCACAACAAAATACAGGGTTATGGAACTTTGAAAATCTAAACAATACTGGTATTGGTAATGGTGTACCGCAAACGTATCAAGAAATGATGCAACAAAGGGCAAATAACCCTTTTCGTGGGGCGCCCAAATTGGTAGAAAATGGTAGTACCAATGAGGATAAAGCGCCGGGCCAATATTCTATACCAGATAAAGCAACTATAACCAGTGAAGCACGCAAAAGACTAGGGGCGAATACACTCGCCCTTGTCAAAGCTGGTTTTGATTTCAAGACGGCGCAAGGCTTAGCCAACGAACAATATCAGACCGATGTGAATAATATGTATACGCAACAAGTCAACGAATATCAAGAAAAAGTGCTTGAACCAATGCGCCAACAAATCATGAATAATCTTGTATTTACGCAAGATAAAGACGGAAACCCGGTTGTAGATACCTACAACACAAAACGGGTTAAAGGGTTGGCGCCGGCCGTTGCAAGATACAATTATCTAGCAAGTAAAGTAGGCGCCGGCACTATTGATATGAATAACTTGAATTCCATTGCGGCGCTTGATAAACCGGATTACAAGTTTAGCAGCGCACAAAACGGCCATATTGTACGGTACAACATGGGCGATGGTACTATTCAAGATATGGGCGGTTATGGCAAGGTTGAAACAAAACAATTTGCGAACGGCCAAGTTATCGTTATGACTCCAGACGGTCAAATGAAAAATATTGGCAATTTCGGTGCGAAAAATATTAAAGTTATGCCGGACGGTAAAACGTATATTGTTGGCACAGACGGCAGCATGAAATATGTAGGTACTCACGTTAAACCACCAACGGCCACACAAACAGGTACAAGCGGTTATAACGCGCAAGTGTTAAGAACTTTATCCGCGCAGCATACTGCATGGGTGAAAGCTAACCCAGATAAGGCAGAAACAGAAAGTCCTTATTATGGGCAATTACAAAGCGCATTAAGCGGTGCGCCTACTGGCGGTGGTGCTGGAACGCCAACGGTTAAACGTCAACCGACATATTCAAGCGAAGAACAGGCAGCAGTAGCCAAGCGAATGAACGAACTATCAGCGCAAGGCTGGAGTGATGATCAGATAGCAGCGGAACTTGATGCGGCTGGTTATGGCAATTATAAATCGTGGTTAAAATCTTATTAATAAAAGGGGTAGACTATGGGTGCGTTCGATGATATTACAAGCCAATACGGCAAGGCGGCTGGGAACAACGCTTTTGAAGATATTACAACCGAATACGGTTATGACGTAGGCAACGCGCCCAAGCCTACGTTCTGGGATAGCGTTAAAAATAACGCCGAATATGTTGCTAATGGCGTTAAAAACAATATTGAATGGATCGATAAAACAGGCAAAGAAATTAACGACAATGTAGGCAATACATTAACAAATTGGAAAGATGATGTATTAAATAAAACAAATAATCTAGGTAGGGAGTATTCCAAAAGTGCTGCTAATGCCATTGAAGCAAATGGAGATAATTTTTCAGCGTTTGACGATAACGGCGACTTTGTAGAAGAACATGCAACACCGGGCCTAAACAAAGCAAGAGCAGAAGCATACAATGCCGCAGTCGGTAAGCCGGCTGGATATCTAGCAATTACTCCGTATGTTCCACCACAGGTGCGAATAGCTGCGGGCGTCCTTGCTGCGCCTACGATTGCAAGTGATACGGCGGAAATGTATAACGCCAACGCAACAGCCGAAAACGAAGGAACGGCACCGGACGGTGTGTTAGGGAATAAATATGTTGCTACGGCAAAAAATGTTTTAGTAGATCCGATTGCGGAACCGGTTGGGCGTTTAGTTGATGATCCGGGAGAGTTCGCAAAAAATATAGCCATGAACCCTACTAATTTATGGGATGATGTGTTTTTACCGGTTGGTATGATTAAAGGCGCAACACCTAAAAAGGTATCTGGCGCCATTGGCGAACGTGTGGGGCGTGTTGGTGAACATATCAAAGAAAAGGCATCTAATGCATTTGAAGATATAGGGGAACGCTTTAATAAAGAAGAACCGCATATGCAAGAAGGGGTTATGTATAACGCCTTTGAAGATATACCGGTACCGGAAGAAACAGCAGTTGAACCGCGTTCGTACACCGAAGATGCATTGAACGGCCAAGCCTTTGAAGGTGAAACAGGGAACATTCAAGCAGATATATATAACCGTTATCGTCAACACGGTTTGAGCGACGTTGAAGCGGCTGCAATGACTGGCAATATCGGTGCTGAAAGTAGTTTTGATACAAAGGCATTAAGTGGCGACGGCAACGGCTCGCGCGGACTCATTCAGTTTACTGACGGGCGATTAAATGGCGAAAATGGCTTGTTGAAATTCGCGGAACGCAACGGATTAGATCCGTGGGATTGGAGAACACAGGTTGATTTCAGCGTATGGGAATTACATAACACCGAAAGCGCTGCACTTGAAGCTATGCGCGCGCATCCAGATGCTACACCGGCGGAAATGGCCCGTATCGTTCGCGAGAAATATGAAAGACCAGACCCAGCGGAAGCACGCGACAATGTACGTATGGAAATTGCGGAAGATACATTTAAAGGCAATTATGGGAGATATGAAAATGGCCCGCGTGATACATCATTTAAAGATAGTAGCCTAGATCCCAACAGAACATCACATGAAGAACCGCTTAGGGATGAGTTTATAGAACGTGATGCGGTAAAAGGAGAAGATCCGCACACAGATTTGAATAGTTTCATTGAAAATACCGAAAAGAAATCAGTTAAAAACGATGATTTAGGTATAAACTATCAAAGCGAAGGTGAAAAGACGCGTACAGGCGAAATAAACGATTTTCACACAGAAAACCGCATGAATACTGAATTTGTAGAGGATGAAAAACCTAGAATTCAAGAAAACACGGTTGAAAACGATGCAAATAGTAAATTCCGATACGAAGAAGATGCGCCAAACGTAAGTTTGAAAAATGCGATTGATGAATTACCACTAAAAGCACGTGAAACAATCATCAACGAATTAAAAGACGTTGTTAAAAATGATGCATCTGAAACACGGTTGACTGAATTAGAAAATAAAGTTCATTCTAATACAGAAATCTTGAAAGATTTAAACAAAGCAACTAAGCCGGATATTCCTAAAACGGAACTTGATGCAGTTAAGGTTCGATTATCTGAAAGCCTAGATGTACCGGTTGAAAGTTTGAACCATGAATATATGGAAACGGTTCGCCGTGATCGCGCTGCTGAATTAATCACCGATACGCAAGAACTTAAAACGTTACAAGCGGAATCGGTAGAAGGTGGCGTGAGCAAATACGCACAACAACCAAGCCGGCTTTTAGACAATGCAACACATGAGCAAGTACACAATGCAGTTGTGAAAGCCTTTGACGGCAACGAAGCAATGGCAAATCGTTATTTGGAAAGTAAAGGCGTTAAAAAATCTAATGTTGTAGATAGTGATTTACAATACAGCATGAACCCATTAGAACAAGCTGAGGGAAGAGGGGCCGGTGAAGTAAAAGAAATTGGGCGCAATGTATCACGAAAAGAAATTATTGATACTATTAATAATTTATTCGACCAAAGAGTGAAATCCGGACGATTAGGCAAAAAAGGGGCTATGGGTTGGTATAATACAAAAACTCAGGTTATCCGTTCTGGAAATTGGGGTGATATTCGCACACTATCCCATGAATTAGGGCATCATATTGATAATTTATATGGGTTTAGCGATGAACATAGTTCGATAGGATTACAAGCCGCTATCGATAAAGATTTATTAGGACAGGTGCGACAACGGTTCGGTAATGCGTACAATCATTTGAATAGACAAGGTGTACGACAAGAGGGATTTGCCGAATTTTTCAATGATTACATTGGAGATAGAGCGAGAGCCAAAAAGTTATTTCCTACTTTCTATAATTATTTCAAAGAAACCGTAAAAAATGATAAGGAACTCAATGCAGCTGTTGATAAATTATCTGATGTTACTCATAAATGGTTTAACCAATCTAGCGCAGACCGTATCAAAGGTTCTATTTCCTTTGAACGAACCTCTAAAGCTGAACGTATCATTACGGATGCTAAAGATGGAAATATTAAAGATACCATTAAACGTGTAGCGAGTGATGTCTATACAAAAGCTATTGATGAACTCAATCCATTGCGTGAAATGGTTGAGGAAGTGGAACATATCACAGGTGAAAAAATAGCATTTAAAGATAATCCGTTTATGCAAGCGTGGTTGTCTCGTGGCTGGGTAGGCAAAGCAGAAGAATTTATAAAGCGTGGGAGACCAGAAAAGGGCGTTCGTTCGTTTGAGGATATTATTAAGGATATACCTCAAAAAGAACACAAAGACTTTAGCGCCTACCTTGTAGCACTACATGATTTAGACTTACATCGTAACGGCCAAATGCCTACATTTACACTAAAAGAGGATTTAGCGGCCGTTAAGCAGTACGAAAAAAATCCTACATTCAAAAGCGCTGCTAAAGACATTCACCGTTTTCAAGATTATATGCTTGCCGAACTTGTAAACAACGGAATATTAAAACCGGAAACGTATCATTTATTGCGGAATAAATATCCTAATTATGTTCCGTTTTTCCGTGATTTCTCAGCAGAGAGTATGGATGGGTTCTTTTCTAGTTCCAAAGGGTTTGTCAATGTGGCTAATCCTATTAAGCGGTTCAAAGGCAGCACACGTGATATTATCGATCCATTAGAAAGTATCGTAAAAAATACATACCAATTCTACAATGCAATCGAACGAAACCACGTGGGCGTTACATTTGCCAAATTAGCGAAGAAACCGGGGATAGGAACTATTGTTGAAGAGGTTAGGGGAGATAGACCGGCAAAATCTACAGACAATACATTTTCTGTTTGGGTTAAAGGGAAAAAAGTTGTATATGAAACAACTCCGGAATTAGCGCAAACAATGAAAATGATGAACAAGGATACAAGCAATTTTATAACAAAAATATTGCAGTATCCGGCTAGTTGGTTACGTGCTGGTTCAACTGTTACCGCTGGCTTTGCTATCACAAATGCTTTGCGTGATACTATTTCAGCCGGCGTATTCTCTAAACATGGTTTTTTGCCTGTAGTTGATACATTTAGAGGGCTAGCACATTTCTTAAAGAAAGACCAGTTATATTGGGATTACGTCAAAAGTGGTGGCGCTCATGCTGCTATGGTAAGCCTTGATAGAGACTATTTGAGTGGAAATTTAAGAGAATTATTTTCTCGTAAGTCCACATTATCAAAAGTTGTAAGAAATCCTATGGAAGTGTTGCGCGCTATATCGGAAGCAACGGAAGTGGCTACCCGTTTAGGCGAATTTAGCAATGCTAGAAAAGGATATACAGGGTTATACAGTCGTTTAACAAAAACCAATTTAAAACTTAAATCACTAGGTGAAGCATCTATTGCAAGCCGTGATATTACGATTGATTTCAGCCGTACCGGTACGCATACCAAAACTGCAAATAAAGTTGTAGCGTTCTTTAATGCAACCATTCAAGGCGGCGACAAATTAGTACGTGCATGGCGTGATGATCCGAAAGGTATGACCATTAAATCTACTTTGTTTATCACGTTGCCTACAATCGCATTATGGTATTTAAACAAAGATAATTCAGCGTATCAAGAGTTGCCACAATGGGAAAAGGATACATTCTTCCATATTCCGGCTGGGGATAAATTTGTAAAGATACCTAAGCCGTTTGAATTAGGGCTGTTATACGGCACTACATTTGAACGTATGTTACAGTATTTCGACGATAAATCAACAGGCAGAAACGGAGTCGGCTTTAAAGGTTTAGGTGATAGGGCAATTGATACATTATTGCCGGACGTACTGCCTACGGCCTTATCTCCTATTTGGGAATGGTGGAGTAATTATTCTAAATTCAGACAAAGAAACATTGTCCCTCAATCCCAAGAGAAATTACCAGATAAACTACAGTACGGATCTAATACATCTATGGTGGCTCGAAAAATTGGCGACACATTCAACGTATCACCATACAAGGTAGATAATACTATTATGGGGTATGGCGGCAACCTTGCTCGATTAGGATTAGACATAACGGATGCTATTGGTGGTGCGAATGAAAAACGCCCTACTAAAGGTGTAACGGAGTTACCGGAAATACGCCGTTTCTTTGCTAAACCATATCAAAGTAGCGATAGCGTGCAACGTGTATATGATGATTTTAAGGAACAAGAAAAACTACATAACGAACTAAAACTCACAGGGCAGAGACCGGAAGGCTATGACCCTAAGTTATACAATAAACTGAAAAATGCACAAAATTCATTTAAGGCTATTAATAAAGCATCGAAGAAAATTATTGATAGTGAAACCATGTCTAGCGATGCAAAGAGGGAAAAGTTAGACAAACTAAATATTCAAAAAGCCAATGTAGCAAGAGGGGTATATGGCTTAGGGATTATAAAGGAGTAATAATGCAAATAGTGTTAGATTTCTTAATCGATAGTTGGAATTCTCTTACAACTAGCTTTATCTTAAAAACAATATTGAGCAGCGTTGCTGCGTTGGCTATATGGGTGATTGGTTTAAAACACGTTCAAATATTGGGCGTGTTTATTTTATTGGTGTTCGTTGATTTGCTTACAAAATGGGCAAGCATCGCTTATAAAATGTTAGTCGATGAGTTCGGATATGATCCGGAGAAAATCGCCACGTGGGAAAAATACCGGGCGATACCGATTGCATTTGAAAAACAACTCATAGCATCTAAATATATGCGCAAGGGGTTCATAGGTAAGGTTATGACATACGTAGCGGCTACAATAGCCGCTATTTTATTTGATGAAATGAGTGGGCAAAAACAGTTCGCCGTATCGCTAGTATGGCTATATTTGGGTTCGTCCGAATTCTTATCTATTCTTGAAAACCTAAGAGATGGCGGCAACGTATCTATGGGGAAATTTTTAGATTTGATTAGAACAAAAATTGAAAACAAAGTTAAATTATGAGGTGAAATATGAGGGGCATTGATGTAAGCGAAAATAACGGCGTAGTAGATTGGGGTGCAGTCAAAGCTAACGGCTTTGATTTTGCTATTATCCGCATCGGATATGGGCGCGGTAATTTAGATAGTGAATTTTACAACAACGTAAACGGCGCAATTAATGCCGGTTTGGCGATTGGTGTATATCATTATTCCTACGCTATGAACGAAGAACACGCAGCAGATGAAGCGGAATTCGTAATTAATACATTGAATGATGCCGGCTTAACTATTGATAAGCTGCCTATGGGTGTGTGGTTTGATATGGAAGATGCGGACGATTACAAGGCAGACCGTGGTATGCCGACGGGCCAAGAATTAACAAATGTTTGCAGTGTGTTCCTTAATAAATTATGGCAAGCCGGATACGAAAACACAGGATTATACGCTAGCTATGACTGGCTAGTGAATGTATTAGACGTTAGCCAGTTAGGCGGTTGCGCTATTTGGTGCGCACAACTTAATAGCCAATGCGACTATGACGGTGCTAATCTATGGCAATATACATTTACCGAAAACATTGAAGGCAAAGAATTTGATGCCGATTTGGTATTGAACTGGCCTATTTAGGGGGTATTTATGGATACTATCATTCAACTATTAAAGCGATATGCGCCAGTAATCACCGTAGCAGCACTTATGTTGCTGGTGGTAATTGCTGGTCTATTTGCCTATAATATGATGCATACCAAAAAGCTACAAGAACCGGTTATTATCAATCAGACCACGGCGAAGAACCCGGTTAAATTAGGGGAAGCGTTAAACGTATCCCCTAAAGTAGCGAAGGAAGTTATTGCATATAGGGAAACGGCACAACCTGTAATAACATATTACACGCAAGCGCCAACGCTACATGATGCGGCAGTAGTTACGAAAAATGCTATCAAAGATAAATCGCCTAACGTTCCAAAGGAAGCTATAGAAAAAAGCGATAGAACCGCAGTTGTAGAAAATACAGATGAAAATAAGGTTGATGTGTATAAAATCAACCTTAATAAAGTACATCGTATTATGGGTGGCGTTACTGTAATGGAGACAGGGAAGGTATACGAAACAATTGGTTATCAAGCTGGCGACTTTCAAAGCCTAGCACATTTTGAAGGTAAGCATTTCAAAGGGGCCAGTGCTTTATATACATTTGCGAAATGGTAGGTGATCCAATTATCTCCGCGCCGTGCGGTTCACGGCATACTGTTTTTAATAAAAGGAGTAAACAATATGAAAACATTTACATTTGAGGGCAAAGTCCACGAATTCGCAGAAGAAATCAATCCAAAACAAGACGGCCTATATACAGCTACATTGACAGATAAAAACAACGTGCGTTGTGAAATGTGGTTTGTAAACGGCGAATTGAAACGCCTTGTTGAATTAGATTAATAGTAAAAGGGGTACCATAGCGGTACCCCTCTTTTTTATTTGCCGTCAAAAAATCGTCAAAAATTCATTTTGAAATATAATATTTTCTGTAATTTGTTTAGAGTGGCCACAATGAAAAACTTTGATTATTACAACGTATTTTGAAATTTGAAATAAAATTAAGCGATATAACCTTTTATGATTGATAAGAATGTCGACACACCTCCAACAGTAGAAAATCTATATAAGGAAGGATATCTTACTGAACATGTTAAGACTGCAAAAGGAAAAGAATACACTATTACTTATG
>ERZ773038.497-NODE-497-length-26107-cov-25.547290_pt1 | contig 26107 bp, 23 predicted proteins | sample MGYA00511665_ERZ773038 | MGnify/ENA primary metagenome ERZ773038 (study PRJEB29015, sample SAMEA2737966) | human oral metagenome | biome: human oral; feature: human-associated habitat; material: dental | place: China | collected 2028 ... | reverse complement strand
ACAGATTGTGAACCTGCAGATTCAGGGCATGGGCAAGCGTCTGACCGACCGCCGCTTGACCCTGGATGTTACCCCCGCCGCCCTGGAGTGGCTGGGCTTGGCAGGGTACGATCCGGCCTTCGGTGCTCGTCCATTGCGTCGCCTGGTACAGCGCGAGATCGGCGACCGTCTGGCGAAGGGCATCCTCTCGGGGGCTATCCACGATGGCGACACCGTAGAGGTGGATGTAAACCCGGATGTTGCGATGGACGGTCTGTCAGTGACCTCCAAACGTGACGACTAACTCATCACGGCGCAAAATAGAATGCTAAGTTGCAGCGGGAGCGTAGTTTACGCTCCCGCTGCAACTTTCTTCATGGAATAGTCTCTCCAGAGCTAGAACGCTATTTTATTTCCTCGTACGCTCGGAATAACGTCCTGGTATGTTATGAATAAAATGACAGCGAACGAACCATTATCAAAGCGGTCAGGAGGCAGTCAATGATTGATCATTTCGGTATCAACGTCGAAGATTTTGAAACAAACAAAGTATTTTATGAGGCAGTGCTGGCGCCGCTGGGCTACGCTAAGACGATAGATGAAGAGCCATATGGCATGGGCTTTAGCAACCCAGACCGCACGCAGCACACGGGAATGTTTTGGCTTGGGCAAGGTGAGCCGTCATCACCGCTGCATTTCGCTTTTACCGCGCCATCGCGGGCAGCGGTAGATGCATTCTACGAAGCGGGCTTGGCAGCGGGAGGGCAGGACCATATTGCCCCAAGTGTGCATGCTGACTATCATCCGAACTACTATGCTGCCTTTCTTATTGACCCTAGCGGGCATAAGATCGAGGCAGTGTGCCATAAAGCGCCATAGAGGTATCTAGTAGGGTATATTACTGGCCCCCTAACTCCTCTCCGATTGATGCGCCGCTGCTGAACAAGAGTGCACAATTACCTTGCACATAACCGCTCCCGGAAACATAAGGCTGGCGAGGTAGCCGTTATTGCCGACTCAAGAGCGTGGAATCAGCTCTTACTTCTTGCGATTCTGATAGAAATCCTTCTCGAATTTGCGTGCCCAGTCCGCAATGAGCCGATAGGTATCGGAGCATAGCTCTAGGGTTGCCTTCGCCTCTATCTGGTCTTCGATGGATGCGGCAGCCTGTTCCAGCCGATCTGCCCACTCGCTGTAGGTATCGGCGATAGACTGCAACAGCTCGTGCCCCATCTTCTCGTCCACCATGCGGATATTCGCGATGACGGAGACGAAGTTGAAGTCTACGCGCGCAGGGCTGGAGGCAATATCGTAGAGAAGCTCATGAAGACGTTCCTTGCCTTCGAGAGTAATGGAGTAGACCGTGCGCTCAGGCATAGCACTGTCTTTGACGGTGGTGCTCTCCACATATCCCTGCTTGTAGAGCTGCACCAGGTTGCGGTATACGGAGGGTGAGCTGATGCGCGCCCAACTGCGTACTCCGCGCTGGTCCATCATTTTGTTCATTTCGTAGGCGCTCATCGGGTGCTCATGCAGAGCACCCAGGATCATAGCGTCGATAGTTGGGGTTGCCATGATGCTTCCTTTCACTATTGCCGTTGCTAATAATACTATCAGTAATACTAGTCTTGCATATAGGATTTTGTGATCAAGAGAACCCGAACAGGGAAGTAGGTTGCCCGTCCCTAACTGGGGAGAGAAACATCCCCGACATACACTAGACACATGGAAAAATGGACCGATACGCAGAACTTCGCAGACGCGGGCGAGAAAAGCACACTCATCGCCTCCGCGCATCGCGCCGCCATTCGCTCCATTGAACGAGTCGTCACCGAAACCGTCACCCCACACGACCCTCTATACGCTGCCGAGGGCATCGAAAAAATGCTCCGCATCGGCGGCGTTTTGGCGCTTACCGGCGCCGGGGTCAGCACCGAATCCGGCATTCCCGACTACCGCGGACCCTCCGGATCGCTCTTAGACCACCGGCCCATGACCTACCAAGAATTCCGTTACGACGACGCCGCCCGACAACGCTACTGGGCTCGGTCTTATGTCGGGTGGAGGCGCATGCGCCGCGCATCCCCGAATCGAGCCCACTATGCGCTCGCCGAACTTGAGCATGCGGGTGCGGTGAACGGCCTGATTACCCAAAATGTTGACGGTCTGCACGTGAGTGCCGGAAGCAAGAACGTGCTGGCGCTGCACGGCGATTTATCCTCAATTCTGTGCCTGGACTGCGGAACGCGCGAGTCGCGTGAGAGCCTGGATGTCCGCCTGGACGCGGCAAATCCGGGGTATCTGGAACGCCTTGAAAGTACCGAATTGCAGGTTAATCCTGACGGCGATGTTGAGCTCGATAACGACTATATTCGCAGCTTCCAGATGGTGGGGTGTACGGTTTGCGGCTCGATGAAACTCAAACCGGATGTCGTCTATTTTGGTGAATCCGTGCCCGCCGACCGGAAGGCTCGCCAGCAGCAGATGCTCGCGGATTCTTCGGGTGTACTGGTGGTGGGTTCCTCGGTCGCGGTTATGAGCAGCTACAAGATTGTGCTTGATGCCCTGCGCGCGGATAAACCCGTGGCGGTTATGAATGGTGGCCCCGGGCGTGCGGATGCGCGCGTCACCTATCTGTGGCGCACGGGCGTGGGGGAGGGTCTTGAGGAATTATTAGACCGCCTGGATCTCTAAAGTATTGATTGATAGTTGAATGCGCTAAAAATGCTCTTTATTTGAACAAAGAGGGATTTCCAACGCTTTGTTCAAATAAAGAGAATTTTTGTGATGGAAGGAGGGGGGGGGCGAAGGGTACAACAGTGCAATGGCAGCTCAGGGATGGGTATAAGAAACTGCCTGCATAACATTACAAAACTCAGAAGTTAAACATGATGTTTAATGTTATGTATAGAAATCTAATAGTACGAGTGCCAAAATTGTTAGTATTTTCATTTTTAAAACTCTAAAATTCCACGTCATATTGACCTAGAAATAGTCATTAAGGAGTAATATATGAAATATGAAAACTAAAAAAATTGCTACTTTCGGTGCCGTTGCAGCTCTGAGCTGCGGATTGGTAGGCGGTTTTACTACCATTCCGGCAGCATTTGCAGATCAGTCGGTCCCTCAGTCCGTATCTACCCCGACCAATGCGGGTCATTCCTACAGCGATGGTGCTGTTATTTCTTTCCCCAGCGAATGGAAAGAAGGTCAGCCGCTGAACTTCAAGGGTTCCGGTTTCAAGACTGCAGACGGTAAGTCTGGCTCTGTTCTGGCTATTAAAGTCAATGGTGGCGGTGCTCTGACCAAGGTTGAGGCAGACGAAAACGGTAACGTTTCTGGCTCTGTCCCTTGGAGTGAGGGCCTCAAGGTTGGCGATCAGGTTGAGATCAACGTGCTCACCGGTTCGCTCAAAGAGGGCGACGTGAAACGTGGCGGTGCGGCTGCAACCGTCGAGGTCGTTGGAGAAGGTAACGACCAGAAGGCAAACGAGCAGAGCTCTTCCTCTCTGCCCGGCGGTGGTAACGATAACACCGACCAGGGTGATAAGAAAGATGAAAGCGGTAAGGGTGGCCAGGGTGCCACCGGCGACGAGCAGAAGAAGACCGAAGAGCAAGGTACCCAGACTGAGGCTACCAAACAGGCAGCCGATTCTGACAGTTCCAGCCAGACCGTGACTGCTAACCAGAGCGCAGATGTGAACACCCCCGCCGCAGCTACCAATGCTGAGGCAGCTAATGGTGCTCACCAGTTCGCAACTTGCGATGAGGCTAAAGAAGCAGGTTTCAAGGACATCCAGCGCAATGACGCTGCATATGCCGATCACCTCGACAGCGACCATGATGGCGTGGCTTGCGAAAGCAACGGCGGCAATGGCGAGCATGGTACCGCATCCAACGGTACCGGCGGCGCAGGTTACGTCTCGGATAACAACGGCGGCTCCAACAACGCTTCCTCGAACAGCAACGGCAAGCTGGCTAACACCGGTGCAAACGGTGCTCTGACCGTAGCAGGTCTGGGTATGGTTGCTCTGGGCGTGGGCGGTGCAACCGTAGCCGCTCTGCGTAAGCGCAAGCGTGCCTAAAGATTAGATGATCAAGCCCTCTGGACGGCTCTAGAAGCTGCCGGAGGCTACATAGAATCCCCCGTTCCTCATGATTGAGGAACGGGGGATTTCGCTGTTTAAACCTCAAAATCTAGGAAAAGAGTTTCCACAAAAAGCTGCCGATAGCCGCCCTCCGTAGCAAGACCCCTCTCGACAGTAATAACGATCGAAAAGCGTACCAATCAGGATTTGCATAGGAGACGTGATCTAAGTCAGAATGTGCCTTTTGCGCATCCTTAGGACCTCTAGATAGGCGCTACACGATCCGTATATGCAAATTCTGAATTTTTATGAGCATACCACCACATTTTTGTAGTACTGAGTCTCGTTCTTTATCCTTTATTCCCTGCAATCGCGGGGAACTTTTAGATATGCACGAAATACATAACTACAAGTTAAGACAGACACAGGAAGAACACAGGAACGGGCGCGAACCTAGAAATACAAGAACATAACGGCACACAAAACGGAACGGAGAGTCCAATGGATATCTTGATGATGGGACTGGCAGACCTAGTAGCAATTGGCACGCTCTGCACCCTGTACATGATTCGTCATAAGACCCGTGAACTCATGATTTCATACGCGGTTATCAACGCCGGTGTTTTCACCGTAACGGTCGCCCTGGCACATGCCGGAAGCACCGCGGGCGCTATGGGTCTAGGACTCTTCGGCGTTCTTTCCATTATCCGCCTGCGGTCTACCTCCCTAAGCCAGCGTGAGGTCGGGTACTACTTCGTATCTCTCGCCCTAGGTTTGATCTCCGGCGTGCGGCTTGACCCGCCATATATCGCCTTCATCCTCATGGTGGTACTGGTCGGAATCATCGCACTACTGGATTCACCGATCTTTGAAGCGAAAAACCAGCCGCGCACCCAAACCGTCACGGTGGATCGCGCTATCAGCGACGAAGGAACCCTGAAAGCCTATCTGGAATCGCGCCTCGGGTACGAGGTCGTCTCCGCTAAGATCCTGGAGCTTGACCTGCTCAACGACACCACACAGGTGACCATCACCTACAAAGAGCTTCCCCAACTCCAAGAACACCTTAACGCGAATTACGAATACTACGCTTCCTAGGCTTTATCTCGCAGATATCGCCTAAAACTACACCTAAAAACTCACACGTTGAAAGGACCTACCATGAGTCCCCAAGCACCTCAGCCGTACACCCCGTTTCAGGGTGGCGCCGCACAGACTTTGGAATCTACGCACACCCCTGCGGTAGATAATACTCCGTCTTCTCACCGAAGCGGGCACCGAGAGGAAAGTACCATGTCTATCGTGCCAACCTATTGGCAGAGCATCAGCCTCGATGAACTCAACGAAAAAGCCGCTATGCAGACCCGTGTGGACCGCAAATACATTGTGGACGCAGATTATGCGGCATCTATCCTAGCTGAACTTCCCGCCGACGAGGCGGCCGTCCTAGAAATCGACGGTCAGCGTGAATTCGCCTATGACTCTGTATACTTCGACACCCCTGACCTGGTGAGCTATAAGGCTTCCGCCATCGGCAGCCGTAACCGGTTCAAGGTACGTACTCGCAGCTATCTGGATTCTGACCTGAGCTTCTTGGAAGTCAAGACTGAAGGGGCTCGTGAATTCACGGTCAAGGAACGTATTCCGTACTCTATCGAAAACCGTGACATGCTCACCGCAGAAGGCAAGGAATATGTAGCTACCGCACTTGAGCAGCTGACGGATGCGTCTGTAGATGACCTGGAGCCGGTTGTTCGTACCGGGTACCGTCGTACGACTGTATATCTGCCCCAGTCCGAGCAGAATCCGGTGGATTCTCGTCTCACGATTGATACCTCGCTCACCTGGACTCCGCTTTCAGAAAGTGTGCTCGTGTACACCGCAGACGGTGGTGAAGGGCCAACCAAGTATCAGGTCGGTACCGAATATACTGCACCCGGTACGGTGATTATCGAAACGAAATCCGGCAGTGCACCTTCGGTCGCTGATAAGTATCTGTGGCGTGCGGGCATCCGACCCGTCAAAATTTCTAAGTTCGCTACGGGTATGGCTGCACTGAATCCTCAGCTGCCGGCGAACAAGTGGAAGCGCACGATTCAACGTTGGATGCAGCTTGAACCTGCCGCTTAGATCTAGACCCTGAGCGGGTAACGTCTTAGAACGCGGTACAAGAATAGGGTGGGGTTTCCAGAATACTCCCAACACGGTGAGTCTCTGGAGAAACCCCACCCTCTCGCGTAGGATGGTTGAGGCAATCTTTACCGAGACACTTAATCCCTACAGACAAGGAACCCCGTTCGAGATGTTCAAAAACCGGTTTACATCTGTTCTTACATGCGCCTTTGCAGCATCGTTGGCACTTGCCGGATGCGCCATTAGCGGGAACCCTGATAACTCCAAAGCCACTGTGACCGCACAGGAACAGGGGAAGGAACTTAAATCTGGCGTATACACCTCGAACACCAAAAATGGTGAAAAGATTAATGCGCAAACTCACTTTACGCAAGAAGACGTGACCTGGAACCAGGATGCTGTTCTTCCGCTGAATCTGGCAGATCCCACCGCAACCGATGGGGTCAGCGAACAAAACGGCACGATTACGATTACGAAGGGGGGAACCTACCGTATGTCTGGCGACTATACGGGGCAAGTGAAGGTTCAAGCCCCTAAGACAGATAAAGTTCAGCTCATTCTTGACGGCGTTAATATCACGAATGAGACCGGACCTGCTATCAACATTACCTCTGCCGACGAAGCCGTCATCTACACATCCCGGGGCAGCACCAATAACCTCAGCGACGGCCCAGAATACGCAGTCCAGGGCAAAAAAGAGGCAGATTCTACGATCTACTCAACCGCTAACCTAACCCTTGCGGGCGATGGAACGCTGAATATCGCCGGTAAATTTGACGAGACGGTGCACACCACCAAAGGACTGGTTGTTGCCAGCGGTGCCCTCAACATTAATTCCTCGAAGACCGGACTTAAAGGCAAGGACTACGTGGATATTCAGGGCGGGACCCTGCGTATTGAAGCCGCAAAAGACGCGATTAAAGCCACTAACACCGAGAAACAAGGCCTTGGATGGGCGCGCGTGGCTGGCGGTGACACTGTTCTTCGAGCTGGTGACGACGGCATCAAGGCGCTGCGCACCCTGGAGATTCTGGACGGGAAGCTCACCATCGAAGGGTCTGAAGAAGGGCTTGAAGGGCAATACGTCAATATTCATGGCGGCAATACGCTCATCAACAGCAATAATGACGGCGTGAATGCCTCGCTCAAGGACCAGCTGCCTAACGATCAAGAGTATGAGGATCAGAAGGAAGACAGCGATCAGCCGGATGCCAGCCCCGTACCCTTGGGTGGTGCCCGCGATACCACAGAGGTTATTGATACCGTGATCAACATGACCGGTGGAAATGTAACCCTCAACGTGGGTGCTGACGGCATGGACTCTAACGGACACGAGTTCTACACAGGAGGCGAGCTGCTAATCAACGGTCCTCAAGACGATGCCAATGACCCTATTGATCCAAATGGTGACATTACTGTAAGTAACGACGCCAGGATCTCATTTGGCGGCGGTGGTGTAGAGCTTTTCAAGCGCCCGATCGACGACTCCACAAATGGGTATCTGCGAATTGCAGATAACGATACTTTCCCACAAGGGCAGTCTGTTCAGGCAGTAGATTCTGCCGGACAAGTCGTTGCAAACTACCGGGTGATTACTCCGGGTGTTAAACAAGTATTTTTCTCGAATCCCTCTATCGTGAAGGGTCAAGAATACACTCTTTACCTAGCACCCACGCTGGTGGATCCGAAGACCACCACCCTTGCACCTGGTGCCGTTGAACGTGGAACTTTCACGGCATCAACCCCTGATCTATAAAACATAACGAGAGGAGAGAATCCTATTCCAACCTTTAGCCTGCGCAGGATAAAACCATCACACAAAACTCCGGCGCGGGTGGCGGTGCACGCCACAAATATGCATCAGAAAATCCAACTTCTATCACACGACACATACATCAGGAGCCTGCAGGAACCCGTGAATTTGATGCGGCAGGTACCCGTTACCCCGTAGAATTCGGATGTAAACCCTGAAAATACTCACAAACTGCTCAAACAGTGTAGATAGAAAGTGATTCTTTCCCCATGAATAAAAAAATACTGACTTCGGCAACCTCGGTAACTTTGCTCGCAGCGCTTGCACTCACCGGATGCTCAACTACGAGCAACGCCCTCGCCTCTGGCACGACGGCTGCGGATAGCTCAGTCGGTACGACTGCGACAACATCCTCGGCAACCGCCACCGACACTGCCGCCAGCAGCTCGTCATTCTCGACCAACGTGAAAAGCGGCGAAAAACTCGACGTCGATACTCACTATTCGGAACAGGATCTCAGCTGGGACGCTTCCTCCGAAACCGCGATTGACCTGTCAAACCCCACCGCAACGGACGGCGTTACGGTTGAAGACGGCACCTTGACCATCACGAAGGCTGGCACGTACAAACTCTCCGGCGAATACCAGGGGCAGATCAAGGTTGAAACCGCTGACAGCGACGCGGTTCGGCTCGTTCTCGATAACGCAAACATCACGAATTCCAGCGGTGCCGCGCTGAACGTGGTAAACGCTGACGAGGTTATTCTTTACAGCGCATCCGGCACCACCAATACGATAAGCGACGGCGCAGACTACACCGCAACGGGGGAAGATGATCCGGATGCCGTGGTCTACTCCAAGGCCGACATGACGATCGCGGGTGAAGGCACCCTGAAGGTGAACGGCAACCACGAAGACGGCATTCACACGAGTGACGGCCTTGTGATTGCCAGCGGCACTCTTGAGGTCAATGCGGCGAACACCGGCATCAAGGGCAAGGATTATGTGGATATTCTAGGCGGCACCATTAACGTGACCGCGCAGCAGGACGGCATCAAGTCTACTAACGACACCGATGAGGGGCAGGGCTGGACCCGCCTGAGCAACGGTACCGTGACCGTGAATGCGGGCGATGACGGTTTCAAAGCCTCTCGGGTCGTCGAAATTTCCGGGGGCTCCCTGACGGTTGAACAGTCCGATGAAGGCATTGAGGCACAGTACATTAATGTCTCTGGCGGTGATGTAAACGTCACGAGTGCGGATGACGGCATGAATGCCTCGCTGAAGACAAGCAATTCTGAGAGCACGGATTCATCCGAGAACACCTCTGATACTGCCAATCAGCAGCAGAACAACCAGCAGCAGGGCAGCCTGCCGGGTGGGCAGCAAAGCGGAACCTCCAATCAACAACAGCAGGGGACAGGACAGCCTCCTGCGATGTCTGGAACCTCGCAGGACGGCACGTCTCAGAACGGAACTACAGGTACCGGCCAGCAGGGGATGGGCCAGCCCCCGCAGGGTGGTATGCCCGGTGGTGGTGGCGGCGGAACCTTTGAGGTTATCGATGCTGCAATCAACGTGAGCGGCGGTCACGTTACCGTCAATGCTGAGGGCGATGGCATTGATTCGAACGGTGTCACAACTCTTTCTGGAGGAACGCTGATAGTGAACGGTCCCAGCCAAGGCGGTAACGCTGCGCTGGATACCAACGGCGACTTGCTCCTCAACGGTGCCACGGTTCTCAGCGGCAGCACGGCAGATATGTTCGAGGCTCCCTCCACCAACTCGACGAGCGGCTACCTGAAACTGACCAATAGTTCCGGATTTGAGCAAGGATCCACGGTTCAAGTAGCGGATTCATCTGGTAAGGTGGTGGCTAACTATAAAGTCACCAAGTCGAATGTGCAGTTGGTTCTCGTCTCTAGCTCATCGATCGTCAAGGGTCAGAGTTACACGGCGTACACTACAACATCGGCTGTGGACTCCAACGCAGCGTCGTTGGCATCCGGTGCGACCGAGCTAGGTAGCTTTACAGCCAGCTAGTGCGGGTTGTTCCCAGGACTTGGGGATAAAATCTTTGAGTCTCGGGCTTGTAGAGATGGGTTGCTACGCGCGGCTCTTATAGAAGGCTCCTACAAAGGTTTGGGCTCCACATCAGCGTATGATGCGCGAGGTGGAGCCCAAACCTTATGCATAATTCGCCGGAGTTCAGGCGAAGAAACTGAAGATTCGACAGATTTTCTGAGCATGAATCTGTCAATCAACAAGACATTGAGGGGTAAAACAAGGTACCCTAGAACATAGGAAAGACTAGAGAGCGATCCGTGGGTTATGCGCGCCTTGGGTGTGGTGGCTGCGGACATGAGGAAAGAGGGGGTCACGCCATGGGGCGCGGCCGTCAGAAGGCTAAGGCAACACGGCAGGCTCGGGAGATGAAGTACTTCAGCCCCGAAACCGACTACAGTGCACTTGAGCGCGAGCTCAACGCTAAGAACACTAAATCCTCCGAATCATCTTCTCGTCGCTATGATGATGAGGATGATTACTCGGCATACGCGGAGAAATATGCCAAATATGATGATGAGGTGTAGCGGTAGAGCCCTAGCGTTACGCTCATACGTGAACCGGCTTAAGCACCCTGCAGGGTGGCTTGGGCCGGTTTTTTGTATACTTTGCGGGCGTGCTTGAGCGGTCTACGGGTTTTCATGTTGGCTTGTTTGCGCATCTGCTGATGCTGGCGGGCATCCTGCGGTATGGATACGATAGTGTCACCTACGAAAATGTACAATACCCGAATAAGGTCCGTGCCCACCTGGATATTCCCGCCAATGAAATCGCACTCGCGGGAATTGTCCTCGGTTACCGCAGTGATGACAAGGCGAATTCGCATCGCAGCCCCCGCTCCAACGGTCGAGGGGATTTTAACGATCACATAAGGAGAGAATGATGGGAACTAAAGATGATATTGTGCGCATAGCCACCGACTATATCCAAAGGAACGGCGTCAACGCTTTTAGCTACGCAGATATAGCGCGCAAAATGAACATCAAAAAACCCAGCATTCACTACTATTTCCCTGTGAAATCCGATCTCGTGCGTGCAGCCTTCGAAAAGTACAGCACAGACTTTTTTGAGACGCTGCGCCAGGGTGTGGATGCGGCACACAGCCTCCGCGAAGAACTCGAAGCCTATATGAGGCCCTACCGTGCGAACCTGGAACAGGGCTATAAACTCTGCCTTTGCTCAATGTTGGCGCTGGAATCCCTGGGGCAGAGCGCATCCGCTTATGATGCTGAAGAGGAAAAGAAGACGGCGAAACGGGGAACGCATATCAACGCAACGTTCGTGCCCCTGCGCGCCCAAGCTGAAAACCGTGAGCCTGCCGAGATTAACACCGCAGACTTTCAGGCTAAGAATATTCGCTGGCTCGCCGAGCGTTTTGAGCATGCCGGGTACGATCCCGAGCACGCGCAGGCAGAGGCGGAGTCCTTATTCTGCACGGTGCAGGGCGCGCAGCTGATAGCACGCTCCGCACAGAGTCTTGATCTTTTCGACTCCGTCACAAAGCGGCACCTCGATAACCTCACCGGTGCGTAAGCGCGTATCACGCAGAGGCGGCAGGTCTATTTTGAGGGTTATTGTGCATTTTGCGGTTATTTAAGTCGCCCGATGCACGATAACCCGCGAAATAGAAATCGGACGAAGACGGTCTGGCATCTAAAGCATCAAGCTGTGTGGAGTATATGCGCATGGTGAGACAACCCCCGGAAATGAATACTCATACATAGCTAAAACATAGCTTCTTCATGTTTTAAAACGAGAAATGCCACGCATTCTAGAATCATGAAGAACGAAAATACTACTGCAACACTGCCGGCCGAACAGGTCGAAGAGGCTTCTGAAATATCCCAGAAACCCAAGAAAAAGAAAGTAAATAGGCGCGTTCTCTTAGGAGGCGGCCTCGGTACCCTTGCCGTCGCGGGTGTTGGTGCTGGCTGGGCATATAATCGTTATCTTGCCGAGCATACGCAGATTGATGACACCGTATCCTATGAAAAATCACAACAAGCAAAGAATAATAATTCATCATCTGATGGTGCCTCAAGCCCCAGCGAACTCACCAACGTTAAGATCACCTCTGATGGTCTGAGCGCCAGCGAAGGCTCTATTACTATTACCAAATCCACCGAAGGAAGCGGCAACAATGCGGTCGTTTCCTTTGCCGCAGAGATCAAACTCAACGCCATGACCCTGCTGCGCGGAGCCTTCGCCAACAACAAATTCGGGCAAAACATTATCGATACGCCCTCCAATATCGCCGCGCAGCACAACGGCATCTGGGCGATTAACGGTGACTACTACGGGTTCCGTGACACCGGCATCGTCATTCGCAACGGTGTGGCATACCGCGATTCCGGCGCCCGTGAAGGGCTCGCGTTCTACCAAGACGGCTCCGTCAAACTCTACGACGAAACCGGCACGAACGCGCAGCAGCTCCTCAACGAAGGCGTCTGGAATACGCTTTCCTTCGGGCCAGCACTCGTGCGGGACTCAGAGGTTGTCAGCGGCATTGATCAGGTTGAGGTCGATACCAACTTCGGCAACCACTCCATCCAAGGCAACCAGCCGCGTACCGGTGTGGGCGTGCTCGGGCAGAACCACCTCGTATTTATCGTGGTCGATGGGCGTTCCGACGGTTATTCGCGCGGAGTTACCATGCCCGAATTTGCCTATATGTTCAAGGAACTCGGGTGCGTGAGCGCCTATAACCTAGACGGCGGCGGATCCTCGGTGATGGTCTTCAACAACCAGCTAGTCAATAAACCGATGGGCGGCACCAAAGAACGCGGAACCAGCGATATTCTGTACATCGCCGGGAGCGCATCATGATAATCCTGATACCCGCCTATAAACCGGATGAATCTCTCGTGCGGTTAGCGGAGCAGATTACAGAATTGGATGCGCACGCCGAAATCCTAGTGGTCGATGACGGCTCAGGAAGCACCTACGTGCCGATCTTTACCGAGTTGGCGATTCGGGGCGTCACGATTATTGCCCACCCTGCAAACCGCGGAAAAGGCGCGGCCCTGCGTACCGGGCTGGCGTGGGCACGGACGCATCGGTCCGATCACATTGTGGTAACGGCGGATGCTGACGGGCAGCATTTACCCCGCGATATTCTGCGAGTGGGCGCTAAAACCGAGCGAATGGCGAGCATCGGTACACGTGCCCTCGTGCTGGGGGTACGCACCCTGCCGGATACTCGCGCCGAGTTCACCGAACCCACCGTTCCTCTGCGTTCCCGGTTGGGTAATGGGCTTACCGTCGGGTTCTTTACGCTGGCGACGGGCACTCGCATTGCCGACACCCAGACGGGGCTTCGCGGGTTTACCACGCAGATGATTGATTGGACTCTCAGCCTGCGCGGCGATAAATACGAATACGAGTTTTCAATGCTGCTTCGTGCTAGCCGGGCCGGGGTGGAGCTTATTGAGCTGCCCATCGTGAAAGTATATGAGCCGGGGAACCCGAGCAGTCATTTCCGCCCGATCCGCGATTCCGCACGAATCTACGCGCCGCTGTTGGGATTCTTAGTATCTTCCTGCACCGGGTTTATCGTGGATGCGCTCGCCCTCTTTGCCCTCGTAGGCGTGGGTTTTGCTCTGCTCCCGGCGATTGTGCTGGCGCGCATTATCTCGGCGCTGACGAATTTCAGTATTAACCGTATTCTCATGAACGACGGTGCCGATCGTCCCTCGCGGGCGGTGTCCCTGGGGCGCTATGCGATTTTAGCGGTGGGGATTTTGCTTGCAAATGCTGCGCTGATGGAGGTTCTCACCGCTTTCGGGGTCGTGCTCATCGTGGCTAAGATCCTGACCGAGCTGACCTTGATTCCCCTCAGTTTCGCGGTGCAGCGTCGGTGGGTTTTCCTGCCGGCACTGCCTCCGCAGACTACGGAGCAAAACGAGCGCTCACGCGAGCTTGCCACGCATTCTTTGTAGAACATCCTGCGGCGTAGGTCTCTCCCTATAAAAGGCTCATTATTCAAATAATGAGCCTTTTATAGGGAGGGGGAACATAGATTACTTAGTCAGAAGCCGGGGCCATTTCCGAAAGTTTAGGCAGTGTGCGAAGACTTCTTTGTGAGAGCATCAGGATCAAAGCCAAAACCATAAACGATCCGTAAAAGAGAACCGTTCTGGAAATCCCCCACTGCACATACATGATGCCAGCAAGCAATGCCGCCACAGGAGCTAGAAGCATATTCGGGATGCCCTGCGCCGAATGTACACGTCCTATCATGTCTACCGGAGTCGAAGCATTGATATACGCGACGATACTGGAATTGAAGGCAGGAAGCGGCACTCCCGAAATAAGCATCAGCGCACAGGTTATCCAAAAATAGTCGTGGGTGAACGCCGCTGTCATGTAGCATATGACCATCATCCCGACCGCCAGCACACCCAATGTTCCTAAGGCGAAACGCTCCGTCATCCACCCGACTGTTAGGGACCCTAAGAGCACTCCGGCACCAAAAACACAGGCAAAAATACCGATACTGTAGGCCGCAATACCCTGTTCCGCGTAATAATAGATGAAGACGAGTGGCAGTCCTGTTGCGGCAAAGTTCGCGCAGCAGGCTACAGATGCGATCGCTACAAGAACACGGTTCTTCACAACATACATGAGCCCTTGGGCGAGGTCGGCAAAAAATCCGGTAGATTGTGTATCGATGACAGTATCGGACACCGTAGTTTCACTGCCTGCCTGCCGGTGCTTACGCTCGGCATGCACAACAGTAGATGAACTAGGTGCCGCCAGAAAAGCTGTGAAATTGACAAACGCGTGCACGCAAGCGGTCAGAATCAAAGAAGTGGAGGCGAGTAGACCCGCTAACGGGCTGCCAATTAGGTTCGCGGCAGATTCTCGTGTTTCTCCTAATCCAGAGGCGTACCCGAGCTGTTTGGTAGGCACCACCCGTGCGATAATAGCCTGCTCGCTGGGGTAATCGAACGATGATGCCAGTGCCATCACGCACAGGATGCCTATCAGAATTGGAACAGAACCGACGTTTGCGAGAACACACAGGGTTAGGACTATCCAGGTGATGCACTGCCCCATGCATGAAAGCGTAAGAGTGTATGTGGGCTTATATCTGTCGACAATAACTCCAGTCAGGAGGCTCGCCAGTATGCGTGTTACACCTGTAGCAAAGAGGGCAAGACTCGCGTTTTCGGGGGAGCCGGTGAGGAACAGCATGATTAGGGGAACACTTATATAAGACATAGCGTCTGACAGCTGGTTCGCACCTATCGCGAATACTGTGCGTCTCAAAGGGATATTTGCCCGCAAAAGGCTGTGTTTACTCATGGGGTTCTCCAGATATTCAAGGTTGTGAGGCTACTATGCCTCATAGCAGCGCAGCACCGCATCATGCCTCATAGCCGCTACATATTGTGCAGAGCAGACAGGCGCGATGCGGTTATTGCCCTCATCAATTACTCAAATAAAAACCCCGTGTGTTGAGCATGGATGAGATTTGTATGATGTCCTATATCATAGACATGCATCACACATAAAGTAAAATTTTATGTAGACTTAAAATTGCACATATTTTCTCTATTTCACTTCTTACTAAAAAGGCTCTTGATGTATATCAAGAGCCTTTTTATGTGTTATCCGTCAGGGGCTTTTAGTAGCGGTAGCCTACGTTATAGTAGCCGTAGCCGCGGTAGCTGTTACCCCAGCCGTAGGAGTACGATGCCCACCACGGATGCCCTGAACGGTGCATCCACGGGGTGTTGTGCCAGCTTCCACGGTGTCCGCGGTGGTATCCCCAACCGCCCCAAGAACCGTATCCGTAATCCCAGCGGTTCCATGCACCGTATCCCGACCAGGGATCGTACCAGGGGCTGGGGGAGTAGTAGCCTTGACCCGGGTAATCGTACCAGTACCACCATGAAGGAGGCGCTGGCTTATAAGACTCCGAAGGCGCGGGCGTGGGTTTCTTGGTTTCCACGGGAGCCGGGCTCGGCTTAGGAGTCTCAACCGGTGCGGGCTTGGTAGGCTTCGGCGAAGGTTTGGGCTTGATCGGCAGAACCGGCAGCTGTTCCTCATATGGAGGCAGCGTGGGCAGAGGCTTCGACGGTGGGGGTCCAATCGGGCGTGCAGGCTTGCTCGGCGCAGGCGTTGGGGTAGGCGTGGGTGCAGGCGCGGGCTTTGAGGTTTCAGCCGGTGCCGGAGTAGAGCTGTCGGACGGAGCAGGCTCAGGCTTAGAAGGTTCGGACGGAGCAGGCTGAGTCGGTGCAGGGCTCGGCCGTTTCTCCGATTCTACGAGCTCATCGACCTTATCCATCGCCTTAGCCGCATCTATAATGCCGGCGCCGCAATAGTCACGATCACAGGTGATCGGGTTAGCGGTGGATTTCAGAATATCCAGAGCCTTCTCGTAGCTCAGGTTCGGGTATTTTGACCGCATGATGGCAATCGTGCCCGCAATGTGAGGAGCCGCCATTGAGGTACCCTCATATTCGGCGTAATCTTCCTTTTCGGGAACAGTCTTGCCTTTATTCACCAGCGAAAGAACGCCCACACCCGACTTCCTAAAATCGCCGCCGGGGGCGCTGATGGCAACGGTTGAGCCGTAGTTAGAGTAGAGTGCACGTGAATTTTCAGGGGTGCTTGCGCCCACGTTAATAACGCCGTCACAGCTGCCGGGAATTTGAGCCGAAGCATTCTGATTTGAGTTTCCGGCGGAGGTTACAATGATGCTGCCGCGCTTATTCACGGACTCAATGGCACGGTTATAGGTGCGCGAGCATTTCCCGGCACCGCCCAAAGACATGTTGATAACCTGCGCGGGGTGCTGGTTCGCGGGTACACCCCTCACGGACCCACCGGATGCCCAAATCAGCCCATCAATAATGTCTGAATCGTAGCCGCCGCAGGCACCCAGGACGCGCACCGGCACAATCTTGGCCTTCGGGGCTACCCCGGCAATACCGATGTTGTTGTTGCCGACGGCCGCTATAGTCCCCGCAACATGGGTGCCGTGCCAGGTTGAATTGGTGGCTTTTGCCCCAGAACCGCACTGCCCTTCAGCGGTCCAGTCGCCTTCATCCTGGGGGTTGTTATCGCGTCCGTTGCCATCGCGTGCAGCGGAGGCATCCGACACGAAATCGTAGCCGGGCAGCACATTCTCATCCAGGTCTGAATGCTTGGTAACGCCGGTATCGATCACGGCAACGGTCACCTGGTGATCCCCTGCGTGCTTCAGTGCATAATCGGCTTTGATAGTGGTGAAACCCCACAGGCGTGACATCTTAGGATCGTTGAAATCGACCTTGTCCGAGCCGGGTAGGCTACCGGTGGGCTGGCGTTTGAGATCCGGCTCGACCGAGTCCACCTGCGGGTTCTCGGCGAGCGTCTGCATATACTGTTTTGCCTGCTGCGCATTCAGCGGCTTTGACAGAGAGACCACCGAGTCATTCTGTGCGGTATCACGCACATAGGTGGTTTTAACGCCGAGGAGCTCGTCAAGCGAGTTTACGCTCTTCTCGATGCCCTGGTAGAGTTCGGGAACAAACTCGGAGTATTCGCCAGATTCCAGTCCCGCGATATCAAGGTTGTTCTTGGCCTGGTCGGCATAGTTGATGATAAAGCGGTCATAGCCCTGTTCCTGCTGCTGCACCGAGGTTGCAGTCAGAATATCCTCAGTCTGTGAGGATGCAGGAATTCCGGTCTTCGTTGATACCGGTGATGCGGGTGCGGCGTGAGCGGACGGTGCGCAGAGCCCTACCATCAGGGATGCGATACCCGCTACGCTCAGCGCCGCTATGCGGGTCCGCTTCACCGTAGGGTGTTCGATGAGTGACATGAAATGTCCTATGTTCAGTTATGTGTGAGTGAATATATGTGATGGCGAATTTGTGATTGAACTCGTCATCAAAAAATAGAATATAGGGCGTTTTGAAAAAGTGCATCTTGAAAGTATTTCAACTTAAAATATTTTTATATATTTCGCACTAAAATATATTTACACATAAAGTTTTACTATTAAAATATTGGTGAAATCCTTGATTTTACACGGCAGAACCAAGGTCTAATTTATTCTCCCAGGAAAAATAATAATGTATTTAATATACATCACACTATTTGATATTCGAGATTTAAGGTCTTGAAATACTTTAAAGTTTTCCGAAAGTGCAAGATGATAGGTAGCCAAGTATTGAGTGAAGATTTAAAGTCTGCACAAAATTAGCTCGTCGTCTTTCAAACTCGCTGAAGCCTTACACAAAACGCGAGCAGATGATTCGTTAAAAATCATCCGCTCGCGTTTTATAGATATAGGGCAGGGGAGCTACAGCGTAAAACCCTGTCAGAGCGCAGGCTAGACCGCGTAACTGCCGTAAAGCCGCACTGCGCCTCCATCAACGCCCTTGGCACCCTGCACATAGTCAGGGTTATTTAGATCGGGGGTGCCAGCCTTCACCACATCCCCCATAATCCACGAAGAAATACCGCGCTCATTCAGACGACTCACCGCAGCATCCGCCACCGCAGGATCAACAATCGCAATCATGCCCACGCCCAGGTTCAGGGTGCGCTCCAGATCGGCGAGTGGAACCTGACCGAGCGAACCGATAAGCGAGAAAATCGCCGGAATCTGCCAGGTCGAACGGTCCACGCGACCCTCCAAACCCTGCGGCAAAACACGCGCCAGATTAGCGGCGAGACCGCCTCCGGTCACATGCGAGAACCCACGAATACCGTGACCGGTCTGCCCATCAGTACCATTGACCGGGAACGCTGCCGCCAAATCCAGACAATCCGCCGCATACACGCGAGTAGGCTCTAAAAGCTCCTCGCCCAAAGTACGGCCGAGCTCGTCCACCTGACGATCCAAGCCCCAGCCCACCACATCGATCACCTTGCGCACCAGCGAGTACCCGTTCGAGTGAATACCCGAAGAGGCCATACCGATCAGCACATCGCCCTCGCGCACGCGATCGGGGCCGAGCAGTTCATCGGCCTCCACCAGACCGGTTGCGGCACCGGCAACGTCGTACTCATGTTCAGCCAAAAGCCCCGGATGCTCCGCCGTTTCGCCGCCCACCAGCGCGGTACCGGCAGCCTTGCAAGCTCCGGCAATACCCCGCACAATATCGGCAATACGCTCGGGAACGACCTTGCCTGTAGCAATATAGTCGGTCATGAAAAGGGGCTTCGCGCCGCACACCACAATATCGTCCACGACCATACCCACCAGGTCGTAGCCAATCGTGTCATGAATATCGAGCGCCTGCGCGATAGCAACCTTCGTGCCCACACCATCCGTAGAAGTCGCCAAATAGGGCTTGCGATATGAGGACAAAGCCGAGAGGTCATACAGCCCGGCAAAACCGCCCACACCGCCGATTACCGAAGCGTTGTGAGTCGCCTTCACCGCATCCTTCATCAGCTCGACGGCGCGGTCGCCCGCCTCAACATCAACGCCAGCGCTTGCATAGGTTACAGAGGTGCTGTTTTCGCTCATGGGTTTATTAGTCCTTCGGGGTTATAGGGCGTGAATTAACGTGTGCGGGAACCAAGTCTTCCTCGGTCAAAAGCGCTTCAAGATCGGCGTCGGGACCGGGGTTGCACATGCCCGGTGCCGGTTGTTGAGCTTCCTGAGCAGACTCGACGGATGCGGATGCCCCAGAGTCAGTCTGCGCCTGAACCACCGGAAGCGCTGCGGTATCGAACTTGTTCTCCAAGGTATCGGTACCGGTGCGGGTTTCAATGGAGACAGCCTCCGCATGCTCGGGCTTGCTTGGTACCGGGCGCTCAACGGTCACCTCCGCCGCCTTGCCGGCGAGCGGTCCGCCCTTGCCTTCTTCGGCATCGAAGAGCGATTTGCCGCGGCGCTCCTCCGAGGGGAGCTCAATCGGGTATTTGCCGGTGAAGCAGGCCGTGCACATGTTTTTCGCGGGCTGCTCGGTTGCCGCCATCATGCCGTCTTCTGAAATAAAACCGAGCGAATCGGCACCGAGAGAAGCGCAAATTTCGTCCACCGAAAGACCGTTTGCGATCAGCTCTGCGCGTGAGGCGAAGTCGATACCGTAGAAACAGGGCCATTTCACGGGTGGGGAAGAAATACGGACGTGAACCTCTTTCGCCCCGGCCTCACGAAGCATGCGTACTAGGGCTCGTTGAGTGTTGCCGCGCACGATCGAATCGTCAATGACAATCAGGCGCTTGCCTGCAACCACGGATTTGAGCGGGTTCAGCTTGAGTCGAATACCCAACTGGCGAATGGTCTGCGAAGGCTGAATGAAGGTACGCCCCACATAGGCGTTCTTGACCAGGCCGTTACCGTAGGGAATGCCGGACTGCTCGGCGTAGCCGATGGCCGCAGGGACGCCGGATTCTGGCGTGGGCATCACCAAATCTGCTTCGACTTGGTGTTCACGGGCGAGTTGGCGGCCCATTTCCACGCGGGATTCGTAGACAGAGCGCCCCGCAATCGTGGTATCCGGGCGAGCCAGGTAGACGTATTCGAAGACGCATCCGGCGGGTTTTGCCTCAGCAAAACGGTGTGAACGCAAGCCATTTTCGTCGATCGTAATAAGTTCGCCGGGTTCAACCTCGCGCACAAAAGATGCACCCACAATATCGAGTGCCGCAGTCTCGGAGGCAACCACCCAGCCCCGCTCCAAACGCCCCAGCACCAGCGGGCGAACGCCCTGCGGGTCACGCGCCGCGTAGAGAGTCTGCTCGTCCATGAACGTGAGGCAGAATGCGCCGCGCAGGGTGGGCAGCAGATCGAGAACGGCTTCTTCTAGAGAATCAAAATCGTGCTCGGCTAAAAGCGCGGTTACCAGTGCGGTATCGGTCGTATTGCCCTGCGCCAGCTCACCAAACGCCGGGGGCTTGCCGCCGTTCTTTTGCAGCAGCTTATCGTAGAGATCTGCCGAGTTCGTCAGGTTGCCGTTATGCGCCAGGCAGAGCGTGCCGTGCGGGGTGGTGCCCAGAGTCGGCTGAGCGTTCGCCCAATGGGATGCGCCGGTTGTGGAGTAGCGCGCATGCCCGATAGCGTGTTCGCCCGGCATAGAGCTGAGCGTGGCCTCATCAAAAACCTGAGACACCAGCCCCATGTCTTTATATACGTGGATGCGCTTGCCGTTGCTCGTTGCGATACCGGCGGATTCCTGCCCGCGATGCTGCAGTGCATACAGGCCGTAGTAGGTTAGTTTTGCCACGTCCTCACCGGGAGCCCAGACACCAAATACGCCGCAGGCGTCCTTGGGTCCGTGGTCTATCGGATCGAGATCGTGAGTGAGTTTTCCGTCAGGACGAATCAATTCACATCTTTTCGACGTTGGGACTGCGGGAAAGTCTTGTCTGCGCGCGGGTGTGTGAGTCGCTGAGCAGCCGTACCCTCGGGGGAGTACACAGACATGTCTAGTCTACCCTCTTTCACTCCACCCTGTGGTGCACGCTACGAAATTTAACGCCCGCAGGGGTGATGAATATGTCACGTGTGGCTGCGCCAAGCGTTTTAGGATGCGCCGCTCGCTTCTATTCATCCTCTTCTTTGGACTCTGGCTCAACCCGCGCCGTTAAGGACTTTTTGAGGGATCGGCGGTCAAGCCACAGGGCCACGAGGGCACCCAATGCTACGCCGACGGCACCGTAAATAACCGCGATAACGCCGAACACCGATGTTTCAGAATATGACGGATCTCCTGGACCCAGGATCACAGAAATAAACGCCGCAATAAGTCCGATGATGAGCCCCAGCATCATGAAAGCTACCACCGACGGGGCACGGCGAACCCGCACCTGTGAGTACTCAACCTCGGTTTCAGGGGATGCTTCAGTTTCGGGCGTGGGAGAATCTGGCTCCGAAGAATCAGAGTGGGAATTAGAAGGTGTGTGTGCGCTACTCATGTCTTCAAGTCTATCTTTTGGGGTGAATCCTGCCTAATGATTCTTGGCGACAGCGGGAGGACGGAAAACGCGGCTGAAGGAGTGTTGCCTGCCAGAGCGTGGACGATCGCCCTGAGCTGTGTGTTAGGGAGTAGTCGTTAAAAGTCGTGCTTCATGTTCAAGGGCCGATATTGCAAGTTGAGCGATTCGCTTGAGCTCATCAGAAGTTGCGCCGTCACGTGCCTGTTGGCTCATACCTTGTAAGGTTGCGGCGGTAAATCGTGCCATATCTTTTGAAACATCATCGCGCGAAGACATCAGACGAATATTGTCGTTCCTCATGCTGGCAAGCCTTTGTGCAACATGTTCATGGGCAGAGGTGACCGAAACCGCCGCGCTAATGACAAGACACCCGCCAGGGTATTGCTTTGAGGGGTAATGCTCTGCGGCTTCCAAAAGAATGCGCCTGAGCATAGCCAGTCCGTCTTTTTCTTCAGCCATAGCGGAGGACATGAAAGAGCCATAAGTGGAGTTGTAATGATCTACTACAGAGAAAAACAGATCTTCTTTAGACCCATATGCTTTATATAAGCTCGGGGCTTTGATTCCCATGGCGCGGGTCAGCTCTGCCATGGAAGCCCCTTCATATCCATGCGCCCAGAACACTATCATTGCTGCTTCAAGGGCATCTTCTAAGTGAAACTTTCGCCCCTGACCGGGTTTGCCGCTCATTGGTGTACCTCCCTGTCTACTATTCTAGTGACGTCTGTGCGGCTCCTTCGGGCAATGCGGCTGGGATTCAGCTGGTAAGGGATGTTCTAGGTATGAGATATGCCTCAGTTTGCGACTATTCTTGTAATGAGCGTTAAATGAATGAAAGTATAGTGTGTATGAATAACATCAACCCTCAGAAAATCGCAGTTGTAACAGGTGCCAGCCGCGGGATCGGTCGAGCGATTGCTATCCGCCTTGCACAAGATGGTTTTGTCGTTGGAGTTCATTACGGCTCGCACAGTGCCGCCGCTGCTCAAACGGTTTCCGCTATAGAGGAGCAGGGTGGAAAAGCATACGCGTTCAGCTCAGATCTGGCGGTGCCCGATATAGGAACCCAATTTTGGGAAGCGCACGATACTGCAGCCCTAGAAGCCGGTATTGACCCTGCGAGCATTGCAGTTCTGGTGAATAACGCCGGTATTACCTTACGCGGAACGATTGAAAACTTTAGCCAAGACGATTTTCTGCTTCAGCAGACCATCAACGTTAACGCTCCCTACTTCATTGTTCGAGAGGCATTACCCCGTATGGGTGAGGGTGGAAGGATTATCAACATTTCGTCCGGCGTAACGCGTATAGCTTTCCCGGAAATTATTGGGTACGCCCTCACGAAAGGTGCTATTGATGCCTTCACGCTTACTCTCGCGCAGCACCTAGGCTCACGGGGCATTACGGTGAATGCGGTGGCACCTGGTGTTGTGGATACTGACATCAACGCCGACTGGCTGCGAGGTAATCAAGAAGTTATTGACGGCGTAACAGCAGATGTTGCTCTAGGTCGTCTTGGGCAGCCCGAAGATATTGCGAAAGTGGTTAGCTTTCTGGCCTCAGAAGACGGGGGATGGGTGACCGGTCAGGTTATTGACGCTACCGGCGGCACGCATCTCTAATATGTGTTGACTCATGATTCTTGACGACAGCGGGAGGACGGAAAACGCGGCTGAAGGAGTGTCGTCTGCTCTAGGGCGTGCGCGATAAGACTTGAGGTGCCGTTGTCAGGTAGCTCGGCGCCTAGAACAACGGGAAGTAGCGGGATAGATTGCTGCGTTCGCCGCTAGCGGTCAGCAGTCCGGATGCGCTCGCATCGTCCCAGGTCAGGGCACCGGCAGCCAGCGTGCACCAGATGAACCCGCTCGTTTCGACTACGCTCGGTGGGGTGCCGCGGGTATGGCGAGGCCCGGCAATACATTGGGTAACCCCGTAGGGCGGAACCCGAACCTCCACACTGTTGCCGGGGGCGAGCGTGGCGAGCTCTTCAAGGGCGTACCGCACTGCGGTAGCGCGCACGCCACGCGGCAGGCGAGCGAACGCTTGTTCTATATCGGCTCGATTTTCCTGATCGGCAAGCGGTTTTTCTCCGGAAAGCACAGTATCAAAAACCTGTCTAACCTGTGCAAAGGCCGCCGCGCCGTCAGCCTCCGAAACTCGACGGCGCACACTCACGCGTTCTCACCCACCAGCGGCTCCAGATCCGCGCCAGGAACCCACCCTCCAACCTCGCGGGGCGCATTATCCTGCACGCCGCCAATCACGGGGCGAGCCACCTGCGGAAGAAGCTGCTGCACCTGCTCGGAAGGCAGATGCCCCGTAGCTTCCAGCGCCCACAGCGCCACCGGGTAGGCGGCACGGGTTGCACCGTCGGAAATCTTCACAACCACGGACGCGCCAGAACGCAGACCCACACACAATACCCCGGCGGCGCCGCTCTTGACGACCGCATCCAGCTGCTCACTCAGTACCGTATCGGGCATGCCCGGGGCCTGGATCAGCTCGGGGTAGTCGACCATCGCAGTCGCTACGGTCGAGGCGCGCGCATCCGCATCCATATTACGAATCGCTGTGCCGAGCGTCGAATAGGCACGCGCCAGACCCAGAGCTGAGACCGCTGCGACGGGGGCACCGCATCCGTCAATGCCCGATGTGCCCACAGGCTCGCCCGTAAAACTCGCGATCTCCTCAGCAATCATGCGCTGCAGCGGATGCTCGGGGTCGCAGTAATCCTTCATCGTCCACTGGCGCGAATCCGGGTCTACAACCGAGCGGTCCAGCTGCGCGGCACACGCCCACAGAAACCCGGCATGCTTACCCGAACATGGATGCGCAAGCGGAGTCTTCGCCAAATCCGCGCGTACCATCTGTTCGTGCGCGTGCGCATCAGCGGGGTAGGCGGTAGGGCAGAGCAGGGCGGTCGCATCAACACCGGCGCCCTGAAGCACGTCTTGAACCGCGCGCATCTGCTCGAACGTTCCCTGATGCGACCCGCACGCGATCGCTACCTGCGCGCCACGCAGCGGCGCCCCCGACTTGAGCGTGCCAATAGCCTGCAGGGGCTTGAGCGCCGAGCGGGCAAAGAATGGCTGGCTCATGTCTCCGAGGGCAAGATCGGTGGTGCCTTCGGGGGAGAGCACCACCACAATACCGTGGTGGGTCGTCTCGATCAGATCGTTACGAGTCTGAAATACGAGTTCGGCGTCTGCGAGGGAAAGCTGAGGAGAAGTCATATACCCACAATAATAGTGCTAAAAATAGAAATTCTAGCGGATAAAATCACATGAGCGCGGTGATGGCTGCCGTACCGCCAAAAATAATGCCGGGCGCATTCGCAATCACAATGGGCCAGTCTTTCTTCTCGCGCCACAAACCGTATGCCACCCACAGCGTGCAGTTAATGCCTGCAACGAGTGGCTGGATCCAGTCGCCCTTATGGCCGTTGATATTGCCGATAATTTGTGGGAAGTAGAAGACGTACATGAGCACCGCGGTTACGGATGCTACGCGCGCCAGGATCGGGAATAATCTGGCGTGAATATCGGATTCGCTGTGCGTATCTTGGGTGGGGGCCTGAGTGCTGGAATTTTGTGCGCTCATGAGGGTCCTTTCGTCTGTGTAATACGCCCTGTAAATGCGCCCGGCCAGTAGAACAGACCGTATTCACAAGACAATTTAGCCTACTCCCGTTCCCTGAAATAACGCAAAATACACGGCGTTTGTGAGCTGCCTGAAAGGACGCTCCCAGTACACTGGTAGAACAGTAGAACGCGGCGGAGGCACTATGTCCGAAGACCCTGCAGCCCTTGGGAATAACCCTCACTCTCAACGATCCGTCACCGTGGGTAAATATCCCAAAATATACTTGCCGGCAAGGTTTCGGCTTCTGATCACCGGTATCGCTCTGATACCTGTGGTCATAGTTGCGTGGCTGAACCCTGGGCGGTATGACCTCATCATGATCGCCTTGCTGATTACCGCTATCACAGCTTCGCTAGCGAATACTTACCAACGATTACTTGTCATTCATGAAGGCTTTAGTCTGCTGTACATGCCACTATTTCGGCGGCGTATTGCTTGGGACGAGGTTACAGAAATTCAAGTACTCCCCGAATACGATGTGGTGCATGAAACCGTAGGCATCGGGATGCGTTTAGCGCCCGGTACCGGTTTGATATTTGGTAATCTGCGGCGCGGACCAGC
>ERZ773038.496-NODE-496-length-26187-cov-7.030346_pt1 | contig 26187 bp, 11 predicted proteins | sample MGYA00511665_ERZ773038 | MGnify/ENA primary metagenome ERZ773038 (study PRJEB29015, sample SAMEA2737966) | human oral metagenome | biome: human oral; feature: human-associated habitat; material: dental | place: China | collected 2028 ... | reverse complement strand
TGCTCGTCGCCGTCGTGGTGTGCGGCGTCGTCTTCCTTGTGGGACTTGTCCGACGTGGGCTTATCTGCCTCGGTCTTGTCGCCGCGGTGCGCCGAGTCAGCGGCGTCGTCGGCCTTGCCGTTGGCGGAGTGGTCCTTCGACTTCGGGTCAGCGTCCGCGTGCTCGGCCGAATCCTTGTCGGACTTGGAGTCGGCGTCGTCCTTGGTGGGATTGGTGTCGGCGTCGTCGTTCTTGGTGGTGTGCTTGTCGTCGGTGTCCTTGGGGTGCTCGTCGCCGTCGTGGTGTGCGGCGTCGTCTTCCTTGTGGGACTTGTCCGACGTGGGCTTGTCAGCCTCGGTCTTGTCGCCGTGGCGCGCCGAATCAGCGGTGTCGTCGGCCTTGCCGTTGGCAGAGTGGTCCTTCGCCTTGGGGTCAGCGTCCGCGCGTTCGCCGGAGTCGTGTCCCTGCTTGGCGTCGGTATCATTCTTACCGGAGCCATTTGCGTCCCCGGAGCCGTGGCCAGCCTTCCGGGCGTCTGCGGCCTCGTCTGCGTGGGTAGCGGGCGTGTCTGCTGCATGCTTTCCGCCATGCGGCTGCTTGTCGCCACCCAGGGCGTCGCCGGTAGGAGTGTCCTTCTTGGGGATGGTGGGCGCGTCGGGGGTGCTGTCTGCACCTTGTCCTGTCCGGGGGGTGTCACCGTGGCCGGGGGCGGAATCAGCGCGCGAAACGCCGTGCGTGTCACTAGAGGGCATGCCCGGATCTGCACGGTGCGGACCCTGTGCAGGTGTCGACGAACCACCGTGGGTACCAGAATCAGCACCAACATGACCGCCGCCGTGGCCCGTGGGGGCACCAGTAGCGTGCGTGCCACGCGAGGCGTCGCCTATGCCGCCACCGACATCAGCGGAATTGGTGACACCGTTCGCGCCATGAGCTCCGTGCCCTGCGTTTGCTCCGAAATCGGCGGTGCCGCCGAAGCCGTCCGCTCCGTGGCTGACACGGCTCGGATCACTGCCACCGAACGCGCCGGCGCGCTCGTAGGATCCCTGAGCGCCCACGCTGGCCTCGCGACGGCCAACGCCCGCACCGACAAGCTCATCGGCACCGCGCGTCTGACCATTAGCGTGGGTCGAGCTGTCATCCAGGTAGGAAGAATTCATCCTGTTCTCAGTGCCGAAACGATCAGTGCCGACACGATCGAAATCGTCCCGGTTCGTTGAGAAACCATCGGAATCCGTCCACGAATTGTTGGGCTTGCGCGGAGGCTTGCCGTCAGTTGCAGCGGCAGACTGCGACCCGACCTCGTCAGGTGTTATGGAACGATCATGGCCAACACGGTAAGAATCAGTGGGCTTCTTCGGAGGAATGGCATCACCCGTAGCAACGCGCTCACCCACACCCTCGTTGCGCACGGGAGTAGCAGGGGAGCCGCCAGCGGGGCTGTGGCCGGAAGCCGCCCCATGCGAGCCACCTGAGGGAGCGCTGGTTGCGCCAGCTCCGTGGGTCCCGGTGGCGGGAGCGCCGGGCGCGGGTGCGCTGGTTGCGCCGTTGGCAGTGCTGCCCGCACCGTGGGTGGCGCCGCCAGTATCCGCATTCATGAACGCGTTGTTGTGAGCGCCGTGAGACGCGCTGGGTGCAGTGTTGGCGGGGGCCGCGTGTCCGCTGGTGCCGGCATCGCCAGCGGCGGACGCGTGAGGCGTCGCGGCGGGCTGGGCCGCGCTGGACACACCGTTCGAGCAATGGCCTGGATCCGGGGTGCCGGTACTACTGAGGCCACCGTTGTGTGTCCCGCGGCCCGCGTGGGAGGTGTCCCCGGCGAGGTCGGAGGCGCCAGCAAGATCATGTGCCCCGCCGCCGACGTGGGAGGACCGTCCAGAGAGGTGGTCAAGTCCGGCAAGGTTGTTCGCCCCGTGCGACGCGTTCCCGGAGAGATGGCCGGCATCAGAATACTTGTTCGCGTCCGCCATCAGGTGGCCACCGCGCAAACCCGACACCTGTTTCCTGGCATCAGCGCACAGCTTGGCCACGGTATCGGCCGCGTCCACACCATGGTGGGTGAACTTCGTAAACAGGTTTTTCCCGAGCTTGCCTAACGCACGCACATCGTCGGGGTTCACCGGCAGGATGGCCTTGAACACTTCCTTGCCGATATGGGCCATCCGAGCCAACCGAGCGGCTCCCGAAGTGGCTTTCTCGCCGGCGGACGCCGCCGTTCCGGTCCCGGCTGTCGCGATAGCAATGAGCACGTCCGGCAACAGGTGTCCGATCGCGCGCCCGGGATCGTCGGTCCACGTGTCCCAATCGACAAGCGCTTTGCCCAGGCCAGCGAAGAACGCTCCGGGATCCTCCCACAGTGCCTTTGCTAGGCCGGCGATGGTCTCCATTGGAATCGTGCTGTGCTTGGCGTAGAACTCATCCCAGGTCATCTGACCCATCAGCATGCGCCCAAAGTCAAAGAGCATCGGGACGCCGCTGAGTGCCAATCCCAGCTTCACCAAGTCGGCCACCGCTTCGACGAAGCCTTTGACGACGGAGCCGACCGTGCGCTTGACCGAATCCCACCACGTGCGCTCGGGCAGTTTCGCGATACCAGCATTCAGGGCGGTGATGAGTAGGTCGCCGGCCTCGTTGACCTGATCGACCAGCGTCTCGAAATCAGCGACCGCGGCCGCCATCGCCGAGCGGCCCGGCCCCTCGTCGCACGAGGCGTCAAACATGGGGATGCCGCCCTCTGCTGCGGCTTGGCTCCGCGCGTCAGCCTGATTGTTCTGCGCCTGCTGGACCGCGTCGCGGCCCTGCTTCCACCTCGAGCGGATCCCATCACACTGGCCCTGCGCCGACGCCAGCGTCGACGCATACGACGAATACGCTTCAGACGCGGAAGAGAAGGCCTCCTGGGCGTCCAGCCAGCCCTTGGTCTGCACCTTGAACTTAGAGCGGAAATGATCCGCCGCGCGACCTTCCCACCCATCAGACTTCAGGGAAGACAAGCCGGAATGAATCTCACCGAACTCGTTGGCGCGATCCATCATCACCGCGGCGCGCGTCGAGATCCCACCGGGATCCCCACCGATCTTAAAGACCGGCGCACCATGCGCGACAACACCCACGCCAGATCACGCCCCCGAACCGACGACAGGAGACTGCCCCAGAGCTTGCGCAGCCTGCTCCACTTTAGCCATGTGCTCTTTCGACTTGTCCATGTATTCCGCGTAGGCACCCAACGCGCCACTGACCGCACTACTCGCAGCCTTAATCTCATCACGCAAGTCGTTCGTGCCCTTTTCCCACGTGTCCTGGAACGCGTTTGTGCGATCCCACACCTCAGGATTCTCTAGCATGCCAGAGTTGGGAACCCAGTCCTCCACGTCATACTCCTTGGCCGCCTCCTCAAAAGACGACAACGACTCCACGAAAGACGACATCGCCTGCAAATCGACCTTAAAATCACTCACGATTGACAACCCTTAACTGTCGATACACGCAAACGCTTTAGACTCAGCATGCTGGCCTTCGGCGAGAATCTCTTCCATCGCGTCAGCCGCAGCGGTTAACAACTCAGCCAACTCCTCGCCACGCTCTTCCAAACGCTTCAACGCAGCATCGCACGCCTGACGAGACTCACCCGTCCAATCACCGACGCTGCTCTTAATGCCGTCGCTGATATCAGGGATGAAATTCTTGACCACCGCGACCCGTTTACGGAACACCTCTGCCATCTGTGTGGCGTTAGCCTCCTGGAACACCAGCATCGAATCGCTACTCACTGTTCGCCTCCATCAGCACCTTGCCCAGCCATAGCCTGCAACTGCGCGTACAAACCACCCTGGGACGAGCCATCATCACCCGACTCCGAACCGGAAGCAGCCTGAACCAACGACTGGATGATCTCATCCTCACACGCGGAAAAAGCCCGTTCCACGCCCACCAAGGCCTCAGCCAAGCGACCCAAGTCATCAAACAACACAGTCAGAGAGTCGCCCCAGGCAGTCATAGCATTACCCAACGGCTCCATATACGAGCCATTCAAACCCGCAGACAAAGACGTAATATCCTCGCCGATCGGAGCCACCGACTGAGAAATAGGCTCAGCAGTAGCCCCAATACCCTGGGCAGCCTCAATCAGCTTCCCAGGAGTAAACCCAACGTCCGCGCTCATGGCATCAACCTACAAACCCGCTGAACGCCCGTCAACCGCAGGGGTTGTGCCAGCTCGTGTTCCAGGTGCTCGTGTTCGCGGTGCGGTGGGCATTCGAGCTGGAACGTCGAATGCGCGATCGCGAAACGATGGCATGTCGTGCTCGCCCTGATGAGTCTTCGATGCTGCAGGGAGCCGCTAGCCCCGGCCTTGTGCCCCGGGTGAGGGGCGGCGGGCCACCTGGCACAATGGGGCCATGGGTTTGTCGTTCCTGGGCGTGATCGCGGCCCTCGCGATGTACGCGGTCAGCGTCGCACCGTCGCTGATGGCGCGTTCCTGGGCGTGGCACGCCGTCGCCTCGGGCGTCCTGGTCGCGTGCGGATACGTTGCCGGCGTGGTCGTGCAGAACGTCGGCGCCCGCGTCATCCGCGTGACGGGGCTGACGATTCGCGCCTCCGAACCCGTCGAGCTTGGATTCCGCATCGGGGTAGCCACCCTCTTCGCCGCGTGGTGGCTCTACGCGGTGATCCAGTCGTATCGCCGCGCCCGCGTCGCCGCGAAGCTGGTGAACATGCCGGGGGAGAACCTGGGGGAGTACGTCCTGGGAACCCTCGGGGCGGTCGCGGTGGCATGGTGCCTGATCTCGCTCGTGGCGTCCCTCGTCGGGGTGGGCCATGCGATGATCGCGATGCTCGCCGTGTACATGCCCAGGCCCGTGGCCGTCCTGGCTGGCGTGGCCATCCTGTGCGTCGTCATGTTCTTCCTGACCTCGAACGTGATCCTGCGGGGCGGCATCGGTTTCTTCCGCCACCACGCCGAGCAGATGAACATGAGGACCGCGCGCGGCATCTATCCGCCCGTCGTCCGCGAGCGCTCCGCCTCGCCGGACTCGCCCGTCACCTGGGAGTCTGTCGGCGGGCAGGGCCGCGTATTCCTCGGCAGGGGCCCCTCGCGCCTGGACATCGCGCAGGTCAGCGGCGGCGAGGCGAAGGAACCCATCCGCGTCTACGCCGGCATGCCCACGGCGGGTGCCGGAATCGAGCAGGCGGCCTCGACCGTGGTGGAGGAGCTGCGTCGCACCGGGGCCTTCGATCGCGCGGTCATCCTCCTGGCCGCCTCGACGGGGTCGGGCTGGGTGGATGAGTGGCAGGTTCAGCCCCTGGAGTTCCTCACGCGCGGGGACTGCGCGACCGCCTCCCTGCAGTACTCCTACGTGCCCTCCGCCCTGAACTGGCTGACCGGCCTGGAGCCCGCGCAGGAGGCGTCCGCCGCCCTGTTTCGTGCGGTGCGCACCGAGTTGGACGCCATGGACGAGGCGCACCGACCCGCCCTCTTCGTCTGCGGTGAATCGCTGGGCGCGTTCGCGTCGCAGTCGGTCTTCGCCTCCGCTTGCGAGGCGCTCAAGCAGGTGGACGGGGCACTGTGGGTGGGCACCCCCGCCTTCACCCCGACGCACGCCGCGCTGACGGCGGCGCGACACCGGGGGAGCCCGGAGGTGGCGCCCGTCGTCGACAACGCTCGGCGCGTGCGCTTCGTCAACGAGCCCTCCGACCTGCGCACCGACCTGTACGGGCGCGAGCTCGGAGCGTGGGGATTCCCGCGCCTCGTCTACGCCCAGCACCCCTCCGACCCGGTGGTGTGGTGGAACAACAAGCTGATCTGGACCCAGCCGGATTGGCTGCGCGAACGCGCGGGGCGAGACGTGTCACGCGACGTCGAGTTCACGCGCTTCGTGACGTTCATTCAGGTTCTCGCGGACCTGCCGGTCGCGGGGACCGCTCCGGGCGGCCACGGACATACCTACCACGAGGAGCTCATCCCCCTGTGGCGGGCGATCCTCGGCTTCGACCGGCTCGCCGGGGAGGAGCCGACCCATCCTCGCCTGGCTAGCCTGGACGGATCCTGGGTGGACGAGGCGATGATGGAGCGCATCGGGATCGTCGTGCGGGCGAACCTGGAGCTCTCGGATCGCCAATAGTCTGCCACTGACCGACTGGTTACCATACAAATGAAGGTGCGGAATACAAGTTCTGAGTTTGTCTTCGTGTCATTTGGTCGCTATCCTTAGCCTGTTTCAATCCCTCAAGGGCGAGACCTGCTGACGCTCGCCTCCCAAATAAATACACGGTGGAAAAACATGAAGCGTTCGCGCCTTGCAGTGCTCTCCCTCGCTGCCACCCTGGGGATCGCCATCATCGCTCCTCAGGCATTCGCCGACTCGGCCGACACGCCCGTCTCTGCTCCGGCCTCGGCCCCCTCGTCGAACGCCGGTAAGCCGCTGGAGCCCGAACTCACCTCGAAGTCACAGTACGACGCGGGCGGGGCGACCACGCCGACCGGCGACCTGCTTCCCGACGAGGAATCGAACCACCCCGTCACGGTCATCGTCGAGCTCGAGGACGGCGACGCGGGCGTCGCGTGGTACCGCCGCGCGGTGTCCGCCGATGCCAAGCGCACGGTCGTCAAGGAGCGTATTCGCGCGGCTGTTGAGGCCGCGGCGCCCGGCCAGGTGACCTCGGGTGGCGGCCCCGTCACCGAGGTCGAGGACTACGAGCACGTGATGGAGGGCTTCGCGATCGAGGTTCCCGCCGGAGCGGTCGAAGCGGTGCGCGGGGTCGAGGGCGTCAAGCGCGCGTTCGTCGAGCAGACGGTCACCCCCTCGTCGGAGGAGGGCTACTCCGGTCCCCAGAACCAGTACTCGCTGGACATGACGGGCGTGGACCGCATCAGCCAGAAGGGTGATGGGACGACAATCGCGATCATCGACACGGGCTTCGACACGACCCACGAGGCCTTCTCCGGTGCGCTCGATGAATCGAGGGCTGCCTACTCATACGACTCGATCTCCTCGGTCAAGCGAGGCCTGAGCACGGGCTGGGCGGGCGCCTACGTGTCGGCGAAGATCCCCTTCGCCTACGACTACGGCGACGGCGACTCCGACGTCATTCCGCACACGGTCCACAACATGGCCCACGGCACGCACGTCGCGGGCATCGCGGCCGCGAACGGCGGAGCGATCCTGGGGTCCGCACCCGGCGCGCAGCTGCTGCTCATGAAGGCCGGAATCGACGCCACGGGAGGGCTGTCCGACTCGGCGATCTTCGCCGCCCTGGATGACTGCGCGGTCCTCAAGCCCGACGTCATCAACATGTCCTTCGGATACGCGGGCGGCGCCTCGGAGGCCCGCAACGACACCTACGGGTCCGTCTACTACCGCCTGTCCGAACAGGGCATCATGCTCAACGTCGCGGGCGGCAACTTCGGTGCCTCCTCCCAGGGAAACGCCAGCGGCTGGGGCCTGCCCTACGCCTCCGACCCCGATTCGTCGACGGTCGCCCAGCCCTCCACCTACACGGCGTCCCTGTCGGTCGCCTCCGTCGATAACGCCAACGGGTGGGGTCCCTCCACCTACAAGGCGTCAAGCTTCTCCTCCTGGGGCGTGGCCCCCAACCTGACCCTCAAGCCCGAGATCGCCGCGCCCGGCGGATACATCTGGTCGGCGCTGCCGGGCGGCACCTACGGCTACTCCTCCGGCACCTCCATGGCGACCCCCTACCTGGCGGGCATGGCCGCCGACATCAAGCAGCGCGTGGAGTCCGACCCCGGTTTCGCCTACATGACCGAGGCCCAAAAGATGGGGGTCGTCTACAACCTCCTCATGGGCACGGCCAAGCCGCTGGTCGACAACGAGGGCGGCCGCGGCGCCTACTACTCGCCGCGCAAGATCGGCTCCGGCCTGGCCAACGCGGTGGCGGCCTCCTCCGCCACCGTGTTCCCCACCGTCGTGGACGCGCCCGACGAGACGCGGCCCAAGGCCAACCTCGGGGACGGAACCGAGGGCTGGACGTTCTCCATTCGCCTGACCAACACCGCCTACGAGGCGCGCACCTACCGGCTGAACACGCAGGCGCTCTCCGAGGTCGTCGCCTCCGGCGTCTTCACCCAGCACAGCGCCAACTGGACCGACCAGGGCATCTCGGTCAGCTACTCGGGCGACGTCAGTGGAAGCGCGGACTCCTCGACGATCACCGTGCCCGGCCGAGGCGTCGTCACCGCGACGGTGACCATCACGCCGCAGGCGGCCTTCGCCGCCTACGCCGGCGCCTACGCGCCCAACGGCACCTTCGTCGACGGCTTCACGGTCCTGACCTCGATGACCGAAGGCGAGCCCGACCTGTCCGTTCCCTTCCTGGGATTCTACGGGGACTGGGGCGCCGTTCCGGTCTTCGACTCCCTCGCCTCCGACGGCGGCCAGGCCCACGCGGTGGCCTCTCGCCTCGCCTCCGCGACCACGGGTGTGTCCCTCGGCGTGAACCCGCTGGCCGGCTACACCTCCGCGTCCTCGGCGCCCGCCCCCAACCCGGACGCCTACGTGGTGTCCGCGTCGACGTGGGCTCAGGGACCCTCCGCGATCCGACCCGTCACCGGCCTGCTGCGGTCAACGAAGAGCGTCACCTACACCTACCAGGACTCCGCGGGCAACACGGTGCGCCAGTACTCCTACAAGAACCCCCGCAAGTCCCTGTACGACGACTACACGCGCCTCATCGCCTCGGGCGAATACTCCATGGGCGACCCGTACTTCGACGGCTACGACTGGTACGGCCGCCGCCTGCCCGAGGGGCGCTACACGCTGCGCATCGACGCCGTTACCGACGGCCCGAGCTCGCGCACCCAGACGCTGACGTACTCCTTCGCCTACGACCTCACCGGGCCCAAGATCAGCGGCGTTCACGTCAGCGGCCAGGGCGAGGCACGCACCGTGTCCTTCGACGTCACGGACTCCTCGCCCCTGGCCTCCATCGACTTCCACGACCCGGCCAACGGCTCCTACTACTACCGCACGCTCGTGACCGACGGGGGCGCCCTCGGCGCTGACGGCCAGCGCACCTATCACTTCGACGTGCCCGTCGCGGACCTGCAGCGCGGCTGGGAGTCCCACGGAGGCACCGGCCCGGCTCCCACCAACCCCACCCTGTATGCGTGGGACTACGGCGTGAACGCCTCCACGGGCGTGACCGTCTCCGTGGACGCCTCGGACCCGATCTCGCTGTCCACCTCCTCGGTCGTGATCCCATCGGGCGAGACCTCCCAGGTCTCCGCCGTCCTGAGCCCGAGCCTGTCGGGTTCGCAGGTCGTGTGGTCGCTCGCGGACTCCGCGGTCGCGTCGCTGTCCACCTCCTCCGACACCCTGACGGCCACGATCACTGCGGGAACGAAGGAGGGGGCGACGACCCTGACCGCGTGGGTGCGCCAGGGGGACGGAACGTGGGCGTCGGCCTCGGCGGAGGTGAGCGTGCGCGCTGCGGCCTCCTCCGACTTCGTCATCGACGAGGCCGGGGTCCTTCGCTCCTACAGCGGTAGCGACACGGAGGTCAGCGTCCCCGGCGGCGTCACAGCCCTGGCCGACCGCGTGTTCGCACGCTCCTCCGTCGCCTCCGTGGAGCTGCCCGACACGGTCGAGCGCATCGGGGCCTCCGCCTTCGAAGGCGCGGCCTCCCTGGCGAGCGTGACCGTTCGCGATGCGCGCGGGCAGGTCGGCGAGGGGATTCCCTCGGGGCTGCGTCAGATCGGCGCACGGGCGTTCCTGGGCACCGGTCTCGCGGCCATCAACGTGCCGGACAGCGTGTCCAATATCGGCCCGGGAGCCTTCGCGCTCATGCCCTCGCTGACGGGGGTGAGCATCGGGAGCGGCGTGCGTGAGGGCCAGCTGGTCTCGACCTTCACCGCCTCGCCGAAACTCAAGGCGATCACCGTCAAGGCGGACAACGCCTCGTACGAGAGCGTCGACGGGGTCCTGTTCACGAAGGGCCGCGACACGCTGCTGACCTACCCGCTCGGACGCGCGGGCGTCAGCTACACGGTCCCCGACGGCACGCGAGCGCTCGCCCAGGAGTCCTTCGAAGGGGCACCCCTGGACGAGGTCACCCTCCCCGATAGCCTGCGCCGCATCGACCGCTACGCCTTCGTCGGATCCCACCTCTCCTCCCTCACCCTGCCAGACTCCTTCGAGACGATCGGCGCGCACGCCTTCCGAGGCGTCACCTCCCTCACCTGGGTCAACATCGGCGGGACGACAACCATCGGAGAATCCGCCTTCGACGGGGACCGGAACCTCACCGCCATCAACTTCCGATCCGACCTGGCTCGCTTGACGAGCATCGGCGCCAACGCCCTGCGCGGCGTGCCGGTCACCCCGCCCGCGCTCACCTCCGCGAGGGCGCAGGCCGAGACGCCCGCGAGCGACACCGCATCCGGGAACGCACCCACGCCCGCGCCCATCGCCAGCCCGGAGGCCACCGGCTCAGACTCGGCCTCGGACGACCGCGCGACGGGCGGGGACGCCGCGCCCGCGACGCCCAACCCCAATGCCTCGGCCCCGGCCTCGCCCGACGCTCCCGACCAGGGGCAGGGGAGCGAAGCCTCGCCGAGCAGCGCCGCACCCGCTGCGAGCACCCGCGCCCCCGGTGCCGCGGCCTCCGCCCCAGCGGCCGCCGGGCAACCCGTGTCCGTCGTCGGACGCGCCGCGCTGTCTCTTGGCGACGCGGCCGACTACCACGCGCCGCACCCCAAGAGGACGCGGCCCTCGTCGCTGGCGGCTACGGGAGCCTCGACAAACGGCTTCGTCGGTATCCTCACCGCTGCGGCGACGCTCGGCTTCGTCCTGGTTGTCGCTCGCAGGCAACGACTGAGCTGACGACAAACGGCGCAAGGGCCCCGGGGAGTCACCCCCGGGGCCCTTGCGCATGCGCGCCCAGACCAAAGAGCGAGCTAGACACTTCAGATCCACTTAATGATGGCATTAGCGTTCCGGTGATTGTCACCCGCGCCACATACGGTATCTTGTGGGGGACGGTCGCGATGACGGACCATCCCAAGCCGGCCGCAGGCCGTCCCACAACACAATTGGAGAAGGCTTATGTCAATGAAGAAACCAGCTGCCCTCCTGGCATCTTTCGGCGCCTGCGCGCTCGTGGTCACCGGCCCCGCCGCCATCGCCGCACCGAGACCAGCGGAGTCATCACCCCCGCCCCCGGCTTCGTCTGTGCCTGTGGGTGATGTGGATACGGCGTTGAGGTCCAAGGGTGGGCTGAGTTCTGTTCCTGAGGGGTTGGAGGGTTCTGGTGATCGGGATCCGGCTCGGGTTGTGGGAATGATTGTTCAGCTTGGTGATGGTGTGGATCGTGCTGCGGTTGTGGCGTCGATGAATGAGGCTGTGTCCCGGTTGTTCCCGGGTGTGTCGGTTGAGGTGGAGCGGGAGTATGGCAATGCGTTGGATGGTTTTGCGTTGCGTGCGCCTGCTGGGTCTCTCGAGGCGATTCGCGGCGTGAGCGGCGTGAGCGCCGCCTTCCTCGAACGCGAAGGCCACGTCAGTGACCTTGCGGGTATCGATGCCGAGGGCGGCACCGCCTCCGTGCGCGATGGAGGACAGGATCCGGCCAACCTCAGCGCTCAGCTGATGATGCGCACCGACCAGGTCACTCAGAAGGGCGAGGGTAAGGTCGTGGCGGTCATCGACACGGGCGTCGATACCTCCCATCCGGCCTTCACGGGCGCGCTCGAGGGAACCCCCGCGCTGACCGCGGAGTCGGTGGCCGCCCTGGCGCCCAGGCTGGGTGCGGGGAAGACCGGTGCCTACGTCAGTGAGAAGTTCCCCTTCGCCTACGACTACGCCGACTCCGACCCCGACGCGACGCCGCGCGAAGGCGGGTCAGGCTTCCACGGGACGCACGTGGCCGGCATTGCTGCCGGCAACGCCGACAAGATCGTCGGTACCGCCCCGAATGCCCAGGTCCTGGTCGCCAAGGTGACACGCACCGAGGACGATGCGCTCCTCGACTCGGCGCTGCTGGCCGCCCTCGACGACATGGTTGTCCTGCGCCCCGACGTCATCAACCTGTCCCTCGGATGGACGGCCGGCATGGACAACGAGGCCGACTCGGTCTACGCGACCGTCTACAAGAAGCTTCAAGACGCCGGGGTCACGGTCAACGCTGCGGCGGGCAACGCCTTCTCGACCGGCTACGGCAACAACTCCGGTAAGGGCCTTCCCTACGCCTCGGACCCCGACTCTTCGGTCATGGACGAGCCGGCGACATACCCCTCCGTCGTTGCGGTGGCCTCCGTTGAAAATGCCCTGATTCGCAACGCCTTCACGGCCGCCGGACGCGACATCGGATACCAGCGCTCGCGCGGCATGAACGGGGAGAAGGTCGCGTACTTCTCCGACCTGCCTGCCGGAACCTACGAGTACGTGGACGCCGGTTTCGCCTCCGAGGAGGACGCCGAGGCCCTGCGGAAGAAGTATCCCGAGGGCCTGGCCGGTAAGATCGCCCTGGTTTCGCGCGGAAAGATGACCTACCAGAAGAAGGTCGAGAACCTCTACGACCTGCATCCGGACGGGGTTCTGGTCTACAACAACGTCTCTGTCGGTTCCCTCATCATCATGAACCTGACGACCCAGGACGTGCCCGCCGCCTTCATCTCCCAGGCCGATGGTCAGGCGATGCTGGAGGCCGCCGACCACCACCTGACGATGGCGCAGGGACAGGTTCTTCCCCAGTCCTCCATCTACGAGGCCTCCGGCTTCTCGGCGTGGGGGGTGTCCCCGGACCTGCGTCTCAAGCCCGAGATCGCCGCTCCGGGAGGCAACGTTTTCTCTGCGATACCGAACGGCGCGTACGAGCAGACCTCCGGCACGTCGATGGCGACCCCGCAGATGGCGGGCATTAGCGCGATCGTCCTGCAGCGCGTCGAAAACGATCCGCTGTTCGCATCCATGAGCGCGCGCGAGAAGGCCGACGTGGTGCAGAACCTCATCATGGGAACCGCCCGGCCGCTGACGGACGCTGCGCAGACTTCGGGTGCGCTTTATTCTCCGCGTAAGCAGGGTGCGGGCCTTGTGGATGCCCTGGCGGCGACGACCTCGTCGGTGTATCCGACGGTTGTGGGTGCCCCCGAGCAGTCCCGTCCCAAGGCGGACCTGGGGGATGGGACGACCGGTTGGCATTTTGATGTCACGTTGCACAACTTGTCGGGTGTGGAGGCCACGTATGAGTTGAGTTCGCAGGCGCTGTCTGAGATTGTCGAGGGTGGTTTCTTCACCGAGCATTCCTCGGATTGGCGAGGCCGTGGGGTGGAGATTCGGTACTCGGGTGGCGCGTCGGCTGTGGCTGAGGGGGCGAGTGTGACTGTTCCTGCGAGCGGTGAGGTCACCGTCGGCATCGACATCACGCCCGGGGCTGAGTTTGCTTCCTACGTCGCGCAGAATACGCCCAACGGTACCTTCCTCGATGGTTTCGTGCGTTTCGCCTCGAAGACCGAGTCCCAGCCGGATTTGGGTGTGCCGTATCTGGGGTTCTATGGGGATTGGGGCAAGGCACCTATCTTTGATGCCCTCGCCTCCGAAGGCGGTGCGCACACCCTGGCCTCGGGTATCTACAACGGGACCACCGGACAGCTCCTCGGATACAACCCCCTCGTCAAGGCTGCAAACCGTCGAGGGGCCCCAAACCCGGATCGCTACGTGATCTCCCGATCGCCGGCCATGGGGGCGCCCACCATCCTCGAGCCCCGCACGGGTACCCTACGCAGCGTCCACACCCTGACCAGCACCTACACGGACGCGGGCGGCGCAACCGTCGCGTCCGTGACGAACCACCGCAACTGGAAATCCGTCTACTTGAGCAGCACCGAAGAAAACACGTGGGTCGAGGCCTACCACGATTCGACGGCCTTCGACGCGCGTTCGGAGACGTATCGCGGCCTGCCTGATGGGATGTATCAGTTGACGATCTCCGCTCATAATGATGGGCCTTCGCAGGTGGAGCAGTCGGTCTCCTATAGGTTCCGTCTCGATACGGTGGGGCCGGTCGTCTCTGGTGTGACGTACAGTGGAGAAGGTTCCGAGACGGTTGTGTCCTTCGATGTCACGGACTCCTCGCCTCTGGCGGGCGTTGATCTGCATGACCCGGCTGATGGCTTGTGGTTCTACCGCCATGTTTTCTCCGACAGTGAGGGTGATGTTGGTGCTGATGGGGTGTATCGGTACCACGTGGAGATCCCCTTCGAGACGATCTCCCGGTCCTGGACCGAACAGGGCGGCGTGGGCGACGTCGTCGCCCACCCCTACGTGCTCGCCTGGGATTACGGGCTGAACCACTCCGAGGCCGTCACGCTGGACTTGCCCTCCGATAACCAGGGTGCGTGCACCCGGCCCGATGGTGGTCACTGGGTCAGGGACGGTGTCGGCTGGTGGTACCAGTGCGCCGACGGTAGGGGCTACCTCGCGAACGGTTGGTACGCGATCAACGGTTCGGACTACCTGTTTGGGCCGAGCGGCTACATGGCGACCGGCTGGCTGAAGCGGGTGGATGGTCAGTGGGTGTATGCCGACTCTGATGGTGTGCTTGTGAGTGGTTGGGTGCGCGATGGCTCCTGGTACTACCTGGATCCGGCGACGAAGGTGATGGTGACTGGGTGGCTCAACGACCGGGGTACCTGGTACTACCTGTCGGCTTCCGGAGCGATGGCCACCGGCTGGGTCAACGTGGGTGGCTCGTGGTACTACCTGGATTCTTCTGGGGCGATGCGTACTGGTTGGCTCAACCAGGGTGGCTCCTGGTACTACCTGGGCGGTAGCGGCGCGATGGCGACCGGCTGGGTCAACGTGGGTGGCTCCTGGTACTTCCTGTCAGGAAGCGGGGCCATGCAAACAGGCACCCAGACAATCGAAGGCACCACATACGTCTTCGGACCGGACGGCGCCCTGCAACCCTAGCGGTTACCGGTTCGGCTGAGGGCCCGGGGAGTGCGGCGCTGCGAGCACTCCCCGGGCCCTCCCGTTGCCCGCCGCGGATCGCGCTCAAGCGGATCGCGCCGCAGGCGCGCTCCTGCGGTATGTTGGAGGAAACGGGAGGACCCGCGCGTCCCGTCACCTGCGGAGTTCGCCCGAGACCACAGAGGGGTGCACTATGTCCATGAAGAAACCAGCCGTCCTCCTGGCGGGCGTCGGAACGTGCGCGCTCGCGCTCGCCAGTTGCTCCTCCCCGGCATCGCAGGCACCCGCCGCCCAGTCCGATCCGGCTGCGCTCTCCGGCGCCGACGCACAATCGCCGCAGTCCACGCCGCCCCCCGCCTCCTCCCTACCGACGGGCGACACCGACACCGCGCTCACCTCGAAGAGCGGCCAATCCTCGCAGTGCGCTCCGAGCGCTCCGGCTGTCGACACGGATCCCGCGCGGCCCGCCGTCATCATCGTCCGCCTCGAAGAGGACGCCGACCACGAGGCCACGCTCGCCGCCATCAACGAGGCCGTCGCCGGGGTCTATCCGGGCGCGTCGGTCACAGTCGAGCGCGAGTACAAGAACGCCCTGCAGGGCTTTGCGCTGCGCGCGCCGGCCGGGTCTCTTGAGGCGATTCGCGGCGTGAGCGGCGTGAGCGCCGCCTTCCTCGAACGCGAGACGTACGTGCAGTGACGCCGGCTCGGGGCTCTTCCCGGGGCGGTAGGAGGACACATCGGACCGCAACATCCGTCACGCGGGGAACTGCGGATGGGTGCCGCCGTCAGATCTAGTTGCTTCAAATTGAGGCAAAATTAGAAGCAACTAGATGTTTGCGTGAACGGAGCAATGATGAAGGCGCGTGTGCCGCCGCCGTATCGCCTTGCTGAACTGCGTGAGCGCGTCATCGCCAGTCTGGGGGCATGGACGATGAGCACCGTCGTTCCATCATCCTCGCTCTCGCTGGAGGTTTGGATGATCCGGAGTATCGCCCGTGGGAGTATTACGTCCGTGCTGAGCCTGTGCCAGAGGGGCTTACTCGCGAGGCGCGGTGGTGCGCGGTGCGAAGCTCGGGCAGGCCGCAGGAGAAGCGGTCCGGGTCCTCGCCCAGTCGGCCTAGATGAGGTCCTTCTTCTCCATGTACTTCATCGCCAGCCAGCCGAAGGGGATGCGCCCGTAGAAGGTGACGAGACGGTACAGCAGGGCGGTCGCGATCGCGACGGATGAGGACACGCCCGCGACCGTCAGGCCCGAGGTCAGGGCCGTTTCCACCGTGCCGATGCCGCCGGGCGAGGGGATGAACGAACCCGCCGCATTCGCAGTCAGATACGTGATGGCCACCGTCGAGAAGTTCAGCGAACCGCCCATGGCGACCATCGCCGTCCAGAACGACCCCACGTAGCCGATGTTCATCAGCAGGTTGCCACCGACCACGGCGGCCAAGCGACGCGGCTGACCGATAATCCACAGGAGACGCGGATACACCTGCTGCCAGGTCGGCTGGATCTTCGCCCAGATCCAGCGGCGCACCTTCGGCACCGCCACGATGACGCCGACCGCCACCATGACGACGGCGACGACTCCGAGGATCGTCCCGTAGGGCACGGACACCGACAGGGAAGAGCCCGCGATCACCATGACGAGGAGCAGGAGAACGATTGTGATGATGGCCTGCGAGATCTGCATGAGCGTCACCGTCGTGACCGCCATCGCTGTTGGAATGCGGCGCTTACGCAGGTAGCGCAGGTTGAGGGCGGCCGGCCCCACGCCGGCGGGTGCCACGATCGTAATGATTGACGCCGCCACCTGAGCGACGAGCGTGTCCCTGAAGCGAAGCTTCTCCGGGGACAGGGCGATGAGTGGGACTGTGGAACCGACCCAGATGAGGCAGGCCAACACGGCCGAAGCAGCCATCCACCAGGGGTTAGCGCTGGTGACCGTCGAGACGATGTCTTTGAAGTTAAGCGACCCCATGACGACGAAGACCGCGATGAACAGGACGGCGACCGTAAAGATCGTGCGTGGACGGAAGCGCTGCAGGTCTGCGGTAGCCGTCGTCTCGTCCTCAGAGTCCCCCACGAGGGCCGCGCGCAGCTCGCTCAGCAGGTCCGATCGGCGCAGCATCTGGTTCACTGACGCGGGAAGCACCGGCTTCTGGATGACCGGCGCACAAGCCGCCAGGGTCTCCTCGCCGACGCAGCGTCGGCCGGCCGCAAGCGCCCGGTCCGGGCCCACCGCGAGAGCGGTGAGAACCAGCATCTGGGCGATGTCGATCGACTGGTTGAGCTCCGTCGTCGCCACCTCCCCGGCGTCCCAGTCCAGCAGCCACACGTCGGCGGAAGAGTCGACGACGACGGCGTCGGGGGTCAGCGCTCGGTGAGAGATCCCGCGGGAGTGAGCCAACCGGAGCTGCTCCCACGCCCGATCTAAGACGTTGTCCGTGACGTCCTCGCCGAGGGAGGTCAGCGGGGTGGTGACGGGCAGCGCGGAAAGTACCACGACGATGGAGTCAGACGCCGCGGCAATACCGATCGGTTCCTGAGTGAATACCCCTGCGCGCAGCGCCTGCAGCGCGGTGAATGATGAGCGCTCCGCCTGGGCCTTCATCGAGGGGGACACCCAGCGGCTAATTCCCCGCAGGCGCAGGTTGTTCCACATCTCCTGCAGGGTTCCCGTGAGCTCCTGGCCGAGGTCCATGACGATGACTTCATAGGCGAGGCCCGCATCGCTCCAGACCTGGTAGTGGCGGTGGTGATCGGGGTCGGGGCGCCTGGTCACCGTGACACCCATGTCGCCCAGGTCCGCGGGCATCTGAGTGAGGCGCCCGCGCGAGTTCTCGGCGATAGCCCAGGTGGACAGGGGCTCTTCGGAGGTGTCGAGGTCCGAGCGCACGATGCGAGAGGGAGTAATCCCAATCCCAAGCAACGCCTCCACGAGAGCGCTGCCGGTTGCGCGCTGGTCGTCATAGCCCATGATCCATCGGGAGCCGGATCCGAAGGCGCGACCGAGGAAGACGGAGATGAAGGCGACGGGAAGGGTCATGAAGGAACGCAGAACACCGAGGATCAGGATGATCCACAGTCCCGTCCATCCCCACCGGATCGCGCGCATCGACTGGGCTTCTCCCGCCGAGGTGAAGAGGGCGCACAGCGTCACGATCACGAGGTTAATGGCGATCACGATGCCCGTCTGCGAGCCCTGCGTGGCGATCGCCCGATCAACGCTGAGGGGAACGGTTAGCTCGGCGGGGAGCAGACCCGTGAGGATGATGATGATCCAGCCACCGACCGCCGCAATGAGGCTTGTGACCAGCACCTGGATGATGGCCTGGAGGCGTCGTCGCAGGGCGAGGGAGACGATCACCAGGATCGGGGTGACCAGGACGATGAGGCCCTCGATGATGCTGACGGGCAGCAGCAGCATCTGTCGAATGACCTGGAAACGCAGGACGTCCAACGTCACCCCGCGCGTGGTGGCGCTGGCGAGCGTGCCGATTGCCCAAATCAGGACGATCGCGACCAGCGAGATGACGACGTCAACGACGTCCTCTCGGCGGCGACGCACCGCGCTAACCCGATCGGCGATGTAGACGGGACGAGGAAGGCGAAGCCTGCGAGCGGAACCCTTCTCCTCGGGCACCGCGGCCTCGGGCTGCTGCGCGGACTGCGCTCCCGCCGGGGTTTCGTCGGCGGGGGAGGAGACGTCGGGCGGGGCGGGCGCCTGCGCATCGGCGACCGCGACGCTCACCGGGGCGGGCGCCTGCGCGGGAGCGACGGGACGAGGGGGTTGTTCGGGCGTCGGGGGCTCGGGGGCCGAGGCCGCGGCGGGGAGGGACGCAGCCTGAGGGGGAGCGACGCCGCCGGGGACGGACGGCGCGTCGATCACCTGGGCGGGGGCGAAGACCAGCGTGGTGGCCTGCGAGGATGGCTGGGGCGGGGCGGGAGAGGGGGCCGAGGGCGCCTCCTCCGCGTCCATCATTCCCATCAGAGCGTCGACCCCGGACCCGGATGGATCCTCGGATGAGGACGGCACGAACAGCAGACTCGTGTCCCCGACCGGAGTGTCGTCGTGTGAATCCTTGCGCTTCCTCATGCTGACCATCCTATATTCGCGGTCAAGAAAGGTAGGGTTAGGGGGATACATTCCCAGCAGAAAAGGGCCCTATCGTGACCTGGTCGACACTCGTGAGCGCATCGGATCCGTCGATGCTGCACACCGTTATCGAGTGGTTCAAAAATCCCGAGACCCTTCTCGTCGCCATGGGGCCGTGGGTCCTCTGGGGAACGATGTTCATCGTCCTCATCGAGTCAGGGGTCCTCTTCCCCGTCCTGCCGGGCGAGTCCATGCTCTTCACCGCCGGACTTCTGCACGATCGCCTCGGCCTGCACCTGCCGACGCTGATCGCCCTGGTTGTCGTCGCAGCCTTCGTTGGCGCCCAGATCGGCTACTTCCTGGGCGCCACGTGGGGGCGCCGCTTCTTCAAGCCCGACGCGCGCGTGTTGAAGACGAAGCACCTAGAGAAGGCCGAGCACTACTTCACGAACTACGGTGGGCGCTCGCTCCTCATCGGGCGCTTCATCCCCTTCGTGCGCACGTTCATCCCGATCGCGGCCGGCATTGCCCGCTACCCCTACCCGAAGTTCCTCGCCTTCAACACCCTGGGTGCGCTCATCTGGGGAGCGGGCTTCATCCTCGTGGGTGCGCTCCTGGGCAACGTTCCCTTCGTCCACGACAACCTGACGCTCATCCTCGCCGTCATCATCCTGGTCTCTGCCACGCCCGTCCTCATCGAGGTCATCGGCAAGCGTCGCGCCCACGCCGACAAGGAGTAAGAGCGTGTTCGCCTGGTGGATGCTGCTCCCGACCCTCCTCGCCATGATGGTGGCCCTGGTGCTCCCGGGCTTCATGTGGCTGCGGGCGGGCGTGCGTTCGTCCCTGGTGGGAGTCGGCGCAGCGCCCGCGTTCACCTTCGGGCTGGTGACCGTTCTCTCCGTGGCATACCCCGCCCTCGGTATCGAATGGGAGCGTTCGAGCGTCCTTCCCGTCCTCGGGCTCAGCGCCCTGGGAGGGGCAGGGGCGTGGAGCCTGAGCTACTTTCGTCGAACCAACGGGGGATTCTCCCTCAAAGGCCTGACCTTGCGCGAGGCCATCGGCGTGCGCGTCCCCATCGGCGGCGCCCAGGCGGCGATCCGCGCGGCCACCTGGGGCGCGATCCTCGTGGGCTTCCTGCTGGCCGCCTGGCCGCTCGTCACCGTCGCACACCCCGCGAACCCGGTCCAGCAGTGGGATCCGACGTTCCACCAGAACGGCGTCCACGCAATCCTCTACGGCAAGGACGCCAGCCCCTTCGGCGGGCTCCACGAGCTCTACGGAGGGCGCCGCGTCTACTACCCGACGGGATGGCACGCATTCGTCGCCCTGTTCTCGCGTTTTGACTCCGTCGTCCAAACTGCCAACGTGTCCTCACTCGCCCTCATGGTCGTGTGGGTCACCGGCCTGGCCGCCCTGGTGTCCGTGCTCACCTCCTCGCGCTCGGCGATCATCGCCGCCCCCGTGATCGGCGGCGCGCTGCTCAACATGCCCGCCGACGCCCTTACCATGTACAACCAGTGGCCCAACGCGACGGGCACCTCCCTGGTTCCCGGCCTGGCCGCACTCGCTATCCTCGCCGGACGCCGACTCGGGGAGGACGTGCGCGCCGGGCAGGGGCCTCGGGCCTTCACGCGCCGCATCCCCCAAGGCATCTTCCTGCTGATCGGGTGCATCGGCCTCGTCGGGTCCCACCCCAGCGCGGCCTTCTCCATCCTCGCTTTCCTGATCGCCCCCCTCCTCGCCTCGCTCGCGTCCCTCGCTCGACGCGCGTTTGGGCTGGGAAGACGTGGCCGCGTCGCGGCCCTCGCCTGGGCCGGCGTCGGCGCGGTGGTCGTCGCCGCGCCCCTGGCCGCGTTGTCCTCCCCGAAGATTCAGGCGATGGGCATGTACAGGCGCGACGGAAGCAGCTGGAGCGAGGCATTCTCCCACGCCTTCCTGCCCTACCCGCCCTTCTCTCCCACGTCCGGCATGACCCAGTGGTCCCTCGTCCAGCTCGGCCTCCTGATCGTCGGCATCGCCGTGACCGCGGGCCTTCACACCCTCCTGCGTCGCCCGGACCCCCTGGAACAGGCGGCGTCGGCCGCCGGCCTGGACGTGCGAGGCGAGGAAGACGCCGCGTCCGTGCAAGACAGCGTGGCCCGAGGCGGGGTGTGGGCCTCCCTCCTCGAGGAGGCCGCGCCGGTGGCGCACTGGCCGCTCGTGTCATACGTGATCCTGGCGTTCCTCACAGGCCTGGCATACGCGCCCAATTCTGCGCTGCGCACCTTCCTCCTCGCCCCCTGGTACAAGGATGCGCGGCGCATCATGGGGGTCGAGGACATCGCACTGACCGTCCTCATGGCGGTCGGTTTCGCGGCCATCGTGCGCCTCATCCACGCCGCGTGGACCACGTCCCTGCGCAGGATTCTGGCCGAGCGCGGCGTCCACGAGGAGGTCGAGGCGCCCCGATGGCCGATCCAGGTCGGAGTGGGTGCTCTCCTCCTGGTGCTGTCGGGCCTGGGCGCCATCGACGCGCGAAACGCGGCGGTCGCCTCCGTCTACGATCCCGGCCGCCTCGGAAAGCCCGGCATGGCAAGCCTCGGAGAACTGTCCATGCTGCGACGCATGAAGTACACGACCGCGCCGGACGCGCTGATCGTTGGCGACCCCATCGCGGGCGAAGCCTACGCCGAGATGCTGGCGGGACGCAAGACCGTGTTCCCGCAGCTGAGCACCGTCAACGCCGACAGCGCCTCCCAGAAGGTGCTCACCCACGGGTTCCGCAACATCGCGACCGATCCGCAGGTGTGCGAGGTCGTGCGTCGGCTCGGCATCACTCACTTCTACGAGGAAGAGGACGGCGCCTACTACAACTTCATGCGTTCGACCCGCCACCCCGGTTTCTACGGCGTGGACACGTCCTCCGGCTTCGAGCTCGTCGACGCGGGGGGCACCGCGAAGCTGTGGAAGATCACCGCGTGCGGCGACGTGGTCCCCGGGGGAGGTGCGCGGGCCTTCGAATAGGGCAGCCGCGCGATTGGCCACATTGACACCTTCGCGCATCGGTGGGTACGCGCCGCTCGGGCGCCTGTCGATACCCTTACAGCATGACGACGAACATTCCCGGCCCCGCTCCCGCGGGCGACAGGCTGCGCATCGCGTTCCTGGGCCCATTCGGCACCTTTACCGAACAGGCCGTTCACCAGGTTGCGCCCGCCGGCGCGCTCCTTCTTCCCATGACGAGCGCCCCGCATGCGCTCGCGGCGGTACGCCGAGGCGAGGCCGACCGGGCGGTGGTTCCGATCGAGAACTCCATCGAGGGTGGCGTCAACGCGACGCTGGATGCCCTCTCGCACGGCGACCCCCTCGTCATCGTCGCCGAAATGCACGTGCACGTGGTGTTTCAACTGGCGGTCCTTCCGGGCACCAGGCCGGAGGATGTTCGCCGGATCGGCACGCACCCGCACGCCTGGGCGCAGTGCCGAGGCTGGGTGGAGGAGACGTTCCCGGGCGCGATTCACGTTCCGGCGACCTCCACGGCCGCCGCTGCGGAACTCCTGTCGGATGGGGACGCGTCCTTCGATGCCGCCCTGTGCAACGCGGTGTCGGTCTCGACCTACGGCCTGGAGGCCATGTTCAGCGACGTGGCCGACAACCCCGGTGCCATCACGCGCTTCGTGCTCGTGGCGCGCCCCGGCGCAATCCCTCCCCCCACCGGGGCGGACAAGACGACGATTCAGGTGGCGCTGCCCGTCAACGAGTCGGGTGCGCTGCTGACCCTCCTGGAGCAGTTCTCGGTGCGCGGGGTGGACCTGTCGCGCATCGAGTCGCGTCCCAGCGGGGACGGCTTGGGCAACTACACCTTCAGCATCGACATTGTGGGGCACATTCGGGAGGAGCGCGTCCAGGCCGCCCTGGTCGGCCTGCACCGGTATTCACCGGAGGTGCGTTTCATGGGATCCTATCCGCGCGTCGACGGAGTGCGGGCATCGGTCGCCCCCGGAACCAGTGACGAGGCCTTCCATGCGGGGCGCGCGTGGGTGGCGGACCTGCTGCGCGGCGGCGACGGCACTGGCAATGCGGGCGGCCACGCGCCGTCCTGGCCGCTGGCCTGACCCCGCATCACCGCGCTCCACGGGCACATATTGGGCAGGTTCGCGCTAGATATAACAGCAGTGCGCGAGTCGCGGGGGCATGGCAGGCCTCCTATCTCGTGCAATGCCACGCTCAGCAGCGCAGTGCCACTAGGCAACAAGCTCATTCGCGTCGCACGCCGCTCCATAGCACCCCGGCAAGCTTCCATCCGAGCCAGGCCAGGCAGGCCTGCACCGGTTAGGGAGTGTTGCACCAGTTAGGGCGCGTTGCACCACCTCCGAACTGGTGTAATACCCCGCTAAGTGGTGTAACACTACCGAGCACAAGTCAACACGCGGGCATTCCGCGGAACGCCTCTGAAACGCCCCATCTCACTGTCCCTCAGCAGACAATCATGCTCCACACGAGGACCAACAGGCACCACAAGCCTCCCATTCCTCGGACTTCTCAATCGATGTCCAAGGACGGGAGGCGGTTCAAAGAGGATGAGCGTGCGGCGCATCCTGATGGTCGCGGGGCGATGAGTGGCCACGGGGGGCGCAAAATTGTCGAATGGAAGTTGATCTGATCCAGCACAATTACGCACGAGTCGTGTCTTTTTGCTTGTGTGACCATCGTGACAAGTGTTGATTTGCGCTTGCATAAGCCCCTAGCAACTTGGTGATGGCTCTGTGGGGCTCGCGAACCGTACTCAGCTCGGCAGGAGCTCCATCCACGTGCGCTCGGCGGGAACCGCAATGTCGAGTGCTCCGGCCTGCATGCGGATGTGCATGGTGTGGGCGACGCCGATCGGATCGCCGTCCACCTGACACACCTGGGCCTCGTCGGCGGTCACGGACGCGCCCCGGGCCTGCCGGAAGGCGAGGGTGCCCGTCGATAGGGGCAGGTTGACCGGGCGCAGGCCGATCAGCTGGCCGAGCATCTTCCAGGTCACGTTCGCCCAGCCGAGCAAACCCGCCTGCGCGTCCACCGCGACGACGTCAATGAGGCCGTCGGAGAGGTCAGCGTCGGGGGCCAGCACCAGGACCTTGAGTTCGCCGGCGTTGGCGAACATGACGGAGCGAGCCTCCACGCTCGTCACCTCGTCCCTGCGCCGAGACTTGTCCTCGGGGCAAGAAGGCTGCGCCGGGTCGACGAGCGTGCCCGAAATCTGGTCCCCCACCCCGAGCGGGTCGGCCGCCGCAGTGGTGGGGGCGTGGAGGGTCAGATGTGCCCTCATGCGCGGGACTCCCATTGCCCCCAGGCCCGCCCACACGTAGGCGATCCACCCGATGCGCTTCTTCAATTCGCTGTCCGTGTCCGCCATCGTCGCCCCGTCGTAGCCCATGCCCGCGATCACGAGGCACGCGTACTCGTCGGCGCGGGGTTCTCGCCGTGAGGTCGAGGCGCTCGTGTCGGTCGCGTGGCTGTCCTTCGAGGAGCGTGCGGATGCGCGAAGCCCCCCCTCGGGCGGTAACTTCGAATCCTCGAGGATCCCCTCGACCCGCACCCACGCGAGATCGACGCATCGGTGATTGGCTCCCAGTGCCACCGCGAGGGCGTGGGCGGGGTCCTCGGGAATCGACAGGTTTCCTGCCAGGACGTTCCCCGTTCCCACGGGGATGATTCCCATGCGCACGCCCGACCCTGCCATCCCGGCCGCGACCGCGCGCACGGTCCCGTCCCCACCCGCGGCGATGACGACTGACGCACCCAGGTCGAGTGCGCGCACAGCCTGACCGGTGCCGGGGTCCTCGGGCGTGGTTTCGAGCCAGTGGACGTGGTCGATTCCAAGGGTTGCCGCCTCTTTGTTGATGAGGTCCTTGAAGGCCTCGGGGTTGGCGTGCTTGGAGGGGTTCATGATGACCCACGGGCGCGGGCGGCCACGCGATGGGTCGTCGGCCGAGGCGGGGACAGCCAGCGCGCGTCTCCTGCGGCGCCGACGCGTCAGTGTGGTCGCCGCGCGAGCAACTCCGATGGCACCCACGGCACATGCCGCGCCCAGTATCCAAGCCGATGCGTCCATGTGTATAGGGTATCGCTCCAGCCGGGGAACAAGCTGTGGATTGGCCGATGAATGCTGATTCGTCGTCCTTCGGCCCGGCTCGGCGCCGTCGGTGCGACCGTGTGTCGAAGTTATCCACACGGTTATGCCCCAAGGGTGGATAACTATTCAGTAATCCTGACCTGCTGGTCGGGAAAGTGGGGGCGCCGGTTCTCGCCGCGAGCGTCTGTGCCGGTGGACGAGGGGTGTGGCGTATGCCAGGCGCGATAGAATGTGAGTGTCGCCGTGCCGGTGGGCGGGCTGGGGCGGCGGCTGCACCGACGTGAGGCCCCCGGGGTCGCCCGGGCTGCAAACACCCGGCGGAGGAACGGGCCGCCTGGGGAGCCCGCGCGATCCTCCTCCTTCCCCCGCCCTGCGGTGGGGGACACGGCGCGGTCACCTGGCATAGGATGGACCCATGATTGATGTGCGTGCCCTGCGTGAGAACCCCGAACCCGCCCGCGCCTCCCAGCGAGCCCGCGGAGCCAACCCCGACCTCGTCGACGAGATCATCGCGGCCGATGCGAAGCGCCGAGAGGCCCTGCAGGCCTTTGAGAACCTGCGAGCCACCCAGAAGGAGGTCTCCAAGTCCGTGGGCCGCGCCTCGAAGGAAGAACGCCCCGCAATCCTGGCCAAGGCCAAGGAACTTGCCGAACAGGTGAAGGAAGCCGAGGGTCGCGCGGGCGCCGCCGACGCCGAGGCTGACCGCCTGGCTCGTCTGCTCCCCAACCTCATCGTCGACGGCGTCCCCGTGGGTGGCGAGGAAGACTTCGTGGTCCTGCGCCACGAGGGTCCCACCCCGCGCGACTTCGCCGCCGAAGGCTTCGAGGCCAAGGATCACCTGGCCATCGGGGAAGGGCTGGATGCGATCGATACCAAGCGCGGGGCGAAGGTCTCCGGCGCGCGCTTCTACTACCTCAAGGGCATCGGTGCCCGCCTGGAGCTGGCCCTCATGACGATGGCCATGGACCAGGCGCTCGCCAACGGCTTCGTCCCGATGATGACCCCGACGCTGGTGACGCCCCAGGTCATGGGAGGCACCGGCTTCCTCAACGAGCACTCCGACGAGATCTACTACCTGCCCGCCGACGACCTGTACC
>ERZ773038.495-NODE-495-length-26203-cov-7.758184_pt1 | contig 26203 bp, 15 predicted proteins | sample MGYA00511665_ERZ773038 | MGnify/ENA primary metagenome ERZ773038 (study PRJEB29015, sample SAMEA2737966) | human oral metagenome | biome: human oral; feature: human-associated habitat; material: dental | place: China | collected 2028 ... | reverse complement strand
CCAACGACACCGCGGCGGCGCAGGCCATCGCCGCCGCCGAATCGCTGAAGAAGGCAGCCGGAACCCCGCAGGAGAAGGCAGCCGCGAAATCTCATCTGGCCCGGGTCCTCGACGACCACCGCGAACACACCTTCCGGCTGGCCCGCGCCTTGGAGGACGCGACGGGCCTGGAGACCCGCGTCACCATTCTCGGCTACGTGCAGCGCGGCGGGACGCCATGCGCGGAGGATCGACTGTTGGGGTCGCGGATCGGCACCGCCGCCGCCGACCTCATCGCCGACGGGGTCAGTGGGGTGATGGTCGCGAGCAGGGGCGACGGCACCGAGCCCGTCGACCTGAAAAAGGTCGCGGGCAATCTGGCGCTGGTCCCACCGGACCATCCGTGGATCCGGACCGCCCGCGACGTGGGGACGGGCCTCGGAGACTGAGCACAAAATTGCTCCGCTGCAGGTATTCCGCTGCAGGTATGGAGCCTGGACTCTCCTCCCAGCTATGCTGAACGAGTTCGTCTGAATTTATCTCAGGGGGGTAGTTGTGCAATCAACTATTCGCCGCAAGGTGGAAAGTGGAGTCACTGCACTGCTTATTCTCACCTTGGGTGGGTTTGCATTCGCACACCAGGGGGTTCCGGCTGAGGAAGTGGACCTCAACGACGGCGGAGTGTGGGTGACCAATACCGCTTTGGGAATGACCGGGCACCTCAATTACCAGTCGCGCATCATCGACGGTGGTCTGAATGCACCGACACGTGATTTCGACATCTCCCAGGAAGGCAATCAGGTCCTGCTGCAGGACAAAGCGGACAAGGCAGCCAGGCCTATCGACACCGCAACCCTGACGATGGGAAACCGGGTCACCACCGGGAACCTGGAATACAGCCACGGCGCGAACACGGTGCTGATCGCGGACACGGGAGAGGGCAAGGTCTGGGCCACTAGCCTGGAAAGGTTCACCGATTTCTCCTCCAACGCCGTCCCGCTGCTGGAGGACGTCGACTCTCCCCACGTCGTCGTGGGACGCGACGGCACCGGTTTCGTGGTCGACGCATCCGGAGCCATCACGAAGGTCACCGGCTCCGACGAACGCTTCCGAACCGACTCCGTCGGCGCACTCCCGGACGGCATCACGAGCAACACCCAACTGACGATCGCGGGAGACCAGCTCGTGGCCGTCGACGAGGGACGGGTCCGGACAGCCGGTTCCAGCACCGAGGTTTCCGGGATCACCGCGACGTCCCTGGCCCAGCAGCCGAGTCTGGAACGCGGCCACGTCACCGTCGCCGCCGCTGACGCGCTGCTCACCATCCCATTGGGCGGCGGCGATCCGCAGCGCGTCGAGGTGCCATCCGGGAAACCGGCAGCGCCGGTCGACGTGGCGGGATGCGTCTACGGGGCCTGGGCCGGTTCCGGCGCCCACGTGCGCGACTGTCCCGGTGAATCCGACGACGTCAACGGCACCAACGACACCCTCGCCACCAGCACCAGCCCGCTTTTCCGTGTCAGCCGCGACATCATCGTCATCAATGACGCGGCGGGCAACATCTACCTCCCGAACGACAACATGGCCATCGTCAACGACTGGGACAACGTGAAATCCCAGATCGAGGACCAGAACCAGACCGACGAGCAAGAAACCGACGAGAACCAGCGCGAGCGAACCAACGACAACAACGCCAAGCAGGAACCCCCCGTCGCGACCGATGACCAGCTGGGCGCCCGGCCCGGGATCAGCACCACGCTGCCGGTGCTGCTCAACGACATCGATCCCGACGGCGACGTGCTGACGGTCAAACTCGGCAACGTCCCCGACAACGTGCAGGTCTCACTCGCCAGGAACGGTCGCTCGGCCCAGATCCTCCTGCCCCCCGACACCACGAACCCCGTGACGTTCACCTATCAGGCCTTCGACGGAGAGGACCTGTCCAACACCGCCACCGTAACGGTGACCCCCACATCCGACAACGGGGAACCCCAGCTGGCCCGCAAGAACACCGTCACCATGACCGAACAGGCGACGGTGGAGTACTCGACCCTGCCCGACTGGACCGACCCCGACGGCGACCCGCTCTACCTGGTCAACGCCACGGGCAGCGAGGGCATGGCCGTCACCTTCCGTCAGGACGGTTTCATCTCGGTGCGCGACCTGGGCACCGAGGGGCCCGGAACCCGGGAACTGACCGTCACCGTCTCGGACGGCACCGCAGAGACCTCCGCGACAATTCCCGTCCAGGTCTCCTCCGGATCCACGAACCTGCCACCGGTGGCCAACGCCGACCATTACGTGGTCAACGTGGGGGAGCGAGTGTTGCTGCGTCCCCTCAGCAACGACTCCGACCCCAATGGTGAAACCCTCGTCCTCTCGGAGATGGGCGAACCGGCAGCGGACGAAACCCTCGAGACGGACTACGAGAAGGCCACCGCGCTGTTCTCTTCGACCCGGGTCGGTTCCCACGAACTCACCTACGTCGTCTCCGACGGCCCGAACGCGTCCGGCGGCAAGATCCGCGTCGACGTGCAGGATCCAGCAGCCATCGATCCGAAACCCAGCGCCCAGGACGACCTCGCCCTGCTGCCCCCCGACGCACCGGTGCTGGTGAACGTCCTGGACAACGACACCGACCCGCTCGGCGGGGTGTTGGCGGTCCAGTCGATCTCCGTCGACGCAGGGCTCGGCATCACCGTCGAGGTGAAGGACCACTCGACGCTACGCATCTCGGCATCCAATGAGTTGAGCGGTCCCCGCACCTTCTCCTACACCGTCTCCAACGGTCGCGAGTCGGCGACCGCCCGGGTGGTGGTGCTGCCGCAACAGCCCCGCCTGAACAACCAACCCCCCGTGGTCCTCGACGACACCGCCGTGGTGCGAACCGGCGACATCGTGGCGATTCCCGTGCTGTCGAACGACTACTCACCCACCGGCATGGAATTGAGCGTCTACCCCGAGGTGGAGGTGCGCGGCGACTCCACCCTGGGAGAAGCATTCGTCTCCGGTGACCTGGTGCGTTTCCGTGCCGGGAGTGCCACGGGCAACACCACACTGGTCTACACCGCGCACGACAATGCGGGGAACCGGACCAGCGGCAAGATCGACATCGCGGTGCGCGGACAAGACAGCGCGAACCAGAAACCAACCCCCCACCCGGTGACGGGGCGCGTCTTCGCGGGTGCGGAGACCACAGTGGCGGTGTCCTTGAGCGGGGTGGACCCCGACGGTGACTCCGTGGAACTCGTGGAGGGTTCCTCGCAGAGCCCCAAACTGGGCAACGTCAAGATCGAGGGGGGCTACCTGACCTACAAAGCCGCGCACGACTCCAGCGGCACGGATTCGTTCACCTACCAGGTGCGGGACCGGTTCGGTGCCGTCGGTGAGGCGAGCATCCAGGTGGGCGTCGTGCCGCCGCCGACCACCAACCAGCTTCCCATCGCGGTGCCCGACCAGGTGACGGTGCGTCCCGGGCGAACCGTGCAGATCCCCGTCACGAAGAACGACGTGGATCCCGACGGCGACGAGATCAGCATCGTCGCGAACAGCGCGAAGGCCCAGGCCCCCTGGGAGGCCGATCTCGAGATCGTCGGACAGGACGTGAAAGTGGTGGCCCCCAACAGGCCGGGCAACTACAAGTTCAGCTACGACATCACCGACCGCGGCGGAGCTTCCGTGACCGGCTACGGCACTCTGATCGTCGACGAACAGGCCCAGCTCATACCACCGGTGGCGGTGGACGACCGGCTTCCGGTCTCCGCGGTCCTGGGCAAGGCCGAGGTCGAGGTCCCGGTGCTCAAGAACGACAACGACCCCGACGGCAGCCAGGACGACCTGCGAATCGAGGTCGAGTCCCCGGGACTCGTCGAATCGGGACAGGTCCGGGTACCGGTTTCCGACGACCCCCAGGTGCTGCTCTACACCATCACCGACAAGGACGGCGGCACCGCCCGCGCCGCCATCTTCATTCCCGGCGTCGCAAACGTGCCTCCCACTCTCAACCCCGAGAAGGCTCCTGCCAAGGTGAAGGCCGGCCAGACCCTGCGCGTCGACCTGTCCGATTACGTGTTGGCCCGCCGCGGCCACTCGCCGAAACTCACGTCGAGGGAGTCGTTGAAGGCCGGGACGGGAGCATCCAGCGACCAGGCGATCACCATGGTCAGCGACACGGTGTTCGAGTTCACCCCCGATGCCTCCTTCTACGGCCCGACGACCCTCGCCTTCGGGGTGCACGACGGCGAGAGCCTCGATGACCCAAACGGTCTGCAATCCTCCCTCTCCCTGCCCGTCGAGGTGGAGGCCTCTGGCATGGTTCCCCCGGAGCTGCGTCCCTCACCGGTTGAGGTGGCCAAAGGGGAGCAGGCCGCCCCCGTCAAGCTGCGCGACATGGTCAAGGACCCCGACCCCGGAGACGAGGAGGCGATGGCCTATTCGCTGATCTCCGCTCCAGGAACGCTGAACGTGGAGGTCTCCGGGCAGGAGATGCGGATTTCCGCCACCTCCGAGGCTCCACTCGGCGCTGCGGGAGAGGTCGTGGTCCGGGTACACGACGGGAAAACCGACCCCTTGGAGATGAAGATTCCCGTCACCGTGGTGGGCACCACGCGGCCCCTCATGACAACGACGGAACTCACCGACTCCGATGGTCGTGTCGGCCAGGCGAAGATCTTCGACCTCACCACTGCCATCACGAACCCGTTCGCCGACCAGGGCGGGGCCATCACGATCAGCGGCGCTGCCACACGGCAGGGAAAGGCCGAGGTCTCGGTCAGCGGCACCGACCTGTCCGTGACACCCACCGACATCGGAACCGTCGTGGTCAACTACACCGCATCCGACGCCACGGGGGACGCAGCCCGACAGGTCACGGGGCAGGTCACGTTGATGGTCAAAGGCACCCCGCTGGCACCGACGGGCCTGACCGCCCGATCGGACGTCTCCCGCACCGTGGAGCTGGCCTGGACCCAGGGCGATCTGCAGGGCGGAACCCTGGACCACTTCCAGGTCTCGTGGAACGGGGGCAGCCAGGACTGCGGAACCGTCACCAACTGCCGCATCACCGGACTCACCAACAACACCGACTACACCTTCACGGTCGCCCAAGTCACCGATGTTGGAACCTCCGAACCCTCGAACCCCGCCCAGGCTCATCCCGACGTGCGCCCGAACCAGCCGTCGACACCCACCGCCACCGCCGGCGACCGGGAGATCGCACTCAGCTGGCCCGCCACCCAGGTGCCCGACGGGGGTTCACCGGTGGAGAAGTACAACATCCAGGTCTCGCCCGGGATCGGTGGGCAGACGACGTTCTTGACCAGCGACACCTCCTACAACTTCACGGGACTGACCAACGGCACCGCCTATCGGTTCCGCATCCAGGCCGTCAACCGCTACGCAGAAAACAACGTGGCCCGCGAGGCCGACTACCTGTGGAGCGACTGGTCCATCGCCGAGATCCCCGCCGGCGCGCCGACAGGGCAGGGAGCACCGACGGTGAGCATGAGCAAGGCTGCCGCTGGGGTGACGCCGCGGGCGTCGCTGTCCTGGGGTAAACCCGCCAACATCAACGGCGACGACAACCTCACCTACGAGGTGACCGAGAACAGCTCGGGACAGGTCGTCTACACGGGGCAAGACACCCAGACCACGGTCAGCATGGGCACCGACGCGTCCGACAGAACCTTCACCGTGCGCTCCACCAACAAGTCCAAGAAGTGGAGCGACCCTTCCCCCGCCTCGAACGCGGTGCGTTTCTACCAGCCGCCCTCCGCCCCCACCGGTTTCTCACTGAAACCCACCGGGGTTCCCAACCAGGTGACCTTCTCCTTCAACGCCAGTTCCGGGAACGGCGTCCGGGCCGACGAGATCAGCTACCGGTGGAACGCCAACGGCGCCAGCGGCACCGTCTCCAATGGCCAGACGCTCACCAACGGGGCCTTCGCCAACGGTCGTGACGTCCAGGTCACCCTCACCCCCGTGGCAAACGTCAAGGGGGAAACCACCGAGGGAGAGTCGGCCTCGGCCTCCGTGAACGCCTACGGCCCCCCGTCGGCACCCAGCATCTCCGCTTCCGGTGGCTACCAGTCGGTGACCTACACCTGGAGCGCCGACGTCAACAGCGGGGGTCGCAGCTCCACGGTCACCATCGACAACCAGCAGGTGGCCGCCAGCGGCAGCACCACCCGCGACGGTCTGGGCGCCAACAGCCAGTCGTGCGCGACGATCACCGTCACGAACTCAGAGGGCCAACAGGCCAGCAACCAGGCGTGTGGCACCAGCTGGCAGGCCCCCGAGACCAACGACCGCAGAGGTACTGAGGCCACCGGATGCCCCGCAGGCTGGGGCAGGTGCGATGCCTACGAGGTCCGACTCCAGCGTTGGAAACCCAACAGCACGGTGCACTGCAACATCCCCAGCACCACGGGTGAAGACGGCAACGTCGACATCCGGGTGGATGCCAACGGCTCCTGGGGCTGGGCCCGATACAAGGACACCTGGCGGATCGGCAACCAGGAAATCGCCGGTAACGTCACCGAATACTGCACACAACAGTGAGCGGCGAGAAGGAGCAGTCATGACAGTAACCCCCGAGCACGCCGCCTGGTTCGCGGACACCTTCACCAAACTCACCGACAACGTAGGGCAAGCGCTACTGGGCAAGGCATCCGTGATCAGACTGGCCCTGACCTGCATGTTGGCCGAAGGGCACCTCCTACTGGAGGACTCCCCCGGAACGGGCAAGACCGCCCTCGCGCGGGCCATCGCCGCCACGGTCCAGGGCAGCCACAACCGCATCCAGTTCACGCCCGACCTGCTGCCCTCCGACATCACCGGCGTCACCATGTACGACCAGTCGACGCGTCAGTGGGAGTTCCACAAGGGCCCCGTCTTCGCCAGCATCGTCCTGGCCGACGAGATCAACCGCGCCTCGCCAAAAACCCAGTCCGCACTGCTCGAGGTGATGGAAGAGGCCATGGTCACCGTCGACGGGGTGCGTCACCCTGCCGGTCGTCCCTTCATGGTGATCGCCACCCAGAACCCCATCGAGCAGGCCGGCACCTACAAATTGCCGGAGGCCCAGCTGGATCGCTTCCTGATGAAGACCAGCGTCGGCTACCCCGACCGTGCCGCCGCGTCGCAGATCCTGCTGGGCGCAGCACAACCAGATCGGTCGAAGTCATTGACGGCGGTGATCTCCCAGCAAGCCGTCAGCGAGATGAGCGACCTGGTCAAGGAGAACTACATCGACCCCACCATCGTTGACTACATCCAGGACCTGGCTGAGGCCACCCGTCAGGACAAGGACACCGCGATCGGTGTGTCCACGCGGGGCGCGATCGCCATGGTGCGTGCCGTCCGCGTCTGGGCGGCGGCCCACGGTCGCAATTTCGTCATGCCCGACGACGTGAAGGATCTCGCCGCCCCGGTGTGGACGCATCGGATCATCATGGCACCCACCGCCGAGTTCGCTGGTTCCACCGCGTCCCGGGTGATCACCCGGGCACTGAACTCCGTGACCGCCCCCGCCAGCCGGGCACAGAGCGGATCGTGAGTTCCCTCAAAGCGTTACGCAAACAGATCCTGACGCTGTGGCAGCGTGTCCGCAGCATCGGGTTCGTCGCCATGGTCACGCCACTGGGCTGGGCGACGCTGGTCATCGGTGGGGTTTCCGCGATCATCGGGTGGTCGCGCGGCTGGTTGGAATTCCGCGGACTCACCTTCCTGGCGCTGGTGCTGTTCGTCGTCGCGGTACTGCTGACGCTGCGGCGCCCCACCCACGACGTGCTGCTGGAGCTGCACCAGCCGCGGGTCCCTGCCGGGGAACCCGGCCTGGGCCGGGTGCTGCTGCGCGGGCGTCCCGGCGGCACGCCCGCCGCCACCATCGAACTGCCGGTGGGCAAGGCGGTGGCGCGATTCCGGGTGGCGTCGTTGGGTGAGAACGACGAACACGAGGAGCTTTTCAGCATCCCGACCCGACGCCGGGGCGTCATTCCCGTCGGCCCGGTACGTGCGGTGCAGGCCGATCCGGTGGGTCTGATCCGCCGCACGAAGGTGTTCAGCGAACCGATGGAGCTGTTCGTCCATCCCCGGATGGTGCCGCTGGAACTGGCAACCGTCGGTTTTCTCAAAGACGTGGAGGGCATCACGACCGCGAACCTGTCAAGCTCTGACGTCAGCTTCCACGCCCTGCGCGACTACGTCCCCGGCGACGACCGGAGGGCCGTGCACTGGCGCACCACGGCCCGTACGGGACGTCTCATGGTGCGCCAGTTCGAGGAGACGATGCGTGCCCATCTCCTGCTGATGCTGTCCACCCTGCGTGGCGATTACGCGAGCGAGGACGACTTCGAAACCGCGGTCAGCGTGACCGCGTCACTGGCCGTCGCGGCATTGCGGGAGGAACGACAGGTCAGCCTGTACACCTTCGAGGGGCCGGTGGCCTTCCCGAACGCGATGGGCGCGCTCGACGAACTGTGTCGGGTGACGCAGATCGACAAGGGTCCCGACCTCAGCCAGGTGGCGCTCCGGGCGGGACACGATACCCCGGGGGCATCGGTGGCGGCTTTCGTCACCGGCGGCATCGACCCTGCACAGCTGCGTGCCGCACAGCTGGTGCTGCCACCCCAGGTCATGACGTTCGCGCTGCGCGTCAGCTCGGACCTGGAAATGGCACACCGTCAGCTCGGTGACCTGACGGTCCTGGACCTGCCGCTGCTCGACCAGCTGCCCCTGGTGATGCGGGGTCTGTCGTGAAGGGCGTCGGACTGCGGTGCGTCGGGGTCTGGCTGCTGCTGATCCCGTCGGTGGTGGCACTCCAACCGGCTTTCGGAGGCTGGCCCGGTTTCCTGCCCGGAATGGCCGGGATCACCCTTGGTGTGCTGGTCGGCTACCTGACGGCCCGGTTCAGGCTGTCGCTGCTGTTGACCGTCCTGGCAACACTGGTCACCTATCTGCTGTTCGGCGGCGCGTTCGCCCTGCCACGCACCACCATCGCCGGGTTCGTCCCGACCCTGGACACCGTTCGTCGTCTGGTGCTGCTCAGCGTCCAGAGCTGGCGTGACCTGCTGACGGTGGCCACCCCGGCCGACGATTTCACCGGCCCCGCCGTGGTGCCGTGGCTGCTGGGGCTGCTGGGAGGCGTGGTCGCCGCGACGCTGGCGGCCCGCACCCGCGCCGTGTTCTGGCCGCTGCTACCGTCCCTGGTGCTGTTGATCGTGAGCATCACCATGGGGGTGCGCACCGCACCGACCGCGACGTGGCTCGGGGCAGCTCTCGGCGCGGGCATGCTGGTGTGGGTGTGGGTTCACCAGACAATGACCCAGCGCGCCGACAACGCTGACATCCTGGTGAACAACCAGGCCGAGTCGTCCCAGACTCTCCGCCGGGCGATGGCGGCGGCGGCACTGCTCGGTGTCGGGGTCTCGGTGACGGTCATGGCCACGGGAATCACCGGAAGCAACACTCACCGCGACGTGTTGCGTGACCACATCGCTCCCCCGCTGAACCTGCGCAACTACCCCTCTCCCCTGATGAGCTACCGCCGCTACGAGGTGGAGCAGAAGGACACGACCCTGTTCACGGTCACCGGCATGCCCGCTGGGAGCCGGTTGCGACTGGCAGTCATGGACACCTACGACGGCAACGTGTTCAACGTGTCCCAAGACGCCAACCACTACCTGCGCACGGGTCGCAGCATCACCCAGGACATCGAGGCCAGCACGACCCTGCAGGTCTCGGTCGGCGAGTACAACGGGATCTGGGTGCCACTGGCCGGATCGCCGCGCTGGCTGGAGTTCTCCGGGAACCGGGCCGATCTGATGGCCGACGGCACCTACTTCAACCAGAGCGCTCAACAGGTTCTCGCGACGGCCGGAACGGAATCGGGGGACGTCTACCGGCTGGAGTCCTCCACGACCACGGAACTCACCGAGGAGCAGCGAGCGGAACTGGGTGCCACCGTCCCGGGGAATGCCCCGCTGGCGAAATTGGAACGGGTCCCCGAGATCATGTCGTCGCTGGCCGTCGAGTACGCCGAGGGCAAGTCCACCGCCTTCGAGCAGATGGTGGCCATCGAGACCAAGCTCAGGACCGACGGCTACTACTCGGATGGCTCCAAGGACAGCAACCGCTCCCGTCCCGGGCACACGACGGAGCGCCTGTCCACGATGTTCCAGAGTCCGATCCTGGTGGGTGATGACGAGCAGTACGCCACTGCGATGGCCATCATGGCGAACCAGCTGGGAATTCCCGCTCGGGTGGTGCTCGGTTTCTACCCCGAGGAGAACCCGGGTGAGGTGTGGGACGTGAAGGGCACCCAGGCCCACGTCTGGGTGGAGGCCAACTTCGCTGATGTCGGGTGGGTGAGTTTCAACCCCACCCCCGACCGGGACAAGCAGCCCAACACCGAGGTTCCCAGGCCCAAACCCAAACCCAAACCGCAGGTCGATCCACCGCCGAACCCGCCGGAGAAGGTCCCGGAGGAACCGGTGATCCCGGACCGGGAGGCCGACGACCGGGACGGCGACGACGACTGGAAAATCGACTGGGGGCTGATTTTTGCGGCGCTCGGTGCGGTGGGAGGAATCGGGGTGATTTCGTCCCCGTTCCTGGTGGTGCTGGGATTGAAGATTCGCAGGACCGGACGTCGTCGCAACGCCGCCACTGCCCAGGATCGCCTGGTGGGAGCCTGGGACGAGATCGTGGACCGGGCGCGGGATCTTGGATTCCAGCCCGCGCAGAGCAGGACCCGTCGTGAGACCGCCTCCGAGTTGCAGCGCCTCCACCCCGGGATTGCCTTCGCCGAGACAGCGGAACGAATCAACACGGCTGTGTACGGACCCGCCCCACCCGAGGCCCCGGTGGCCGAGACGGCCTGGCGGGTGACCGACGGCATCACACACGAGTTGGTCAAGGACCTTCCGTGGTATCGCCGGGCCCTGGTGGCGCTGTCGCTGCGTTCACTACGCCGGACAAAGGTGGAACCCAGCATCACACCCCAGGAGGAACCTGATGGCACGTAAGCAGCAGATCCCCGAGAAATTCACAGGGGCCACGGTGACCGCCATCCGACGCGCTTCGGCTCGTTTACTGCTGGCCTTGCCGGAAGTCCTCCTGGCGGGGGTCGTGATCGGACTCCAGCTTCACATAAAGATCGACGCTGTGTGGGTGGTGCTCTGTTCCGTGGCCTTCGGAGTGTGGCTGCTGATCAACACCGTGATCCTGCTGTTCCAGTCGCGAACCATCCCTGCACTGATGCTGGGATTCGAGTACAGATCGGTGGAAACCGGCCAGCGTGCCGGCGGCAAGGCCTTTCTGGGGCGGCTGCTCACGGCCCTGCTGTTCTACGCGACCCTCGGGGTCATGGGGATCCTGATGGCTGCCACCTATCGGAACGGACAGTCAGTGGTGGATCGCTGGCTTGGGTTGGTGGCGATACATCCGAAACGAATCCGCGACGTCTTTGACCCGGCTGCGTTGGTCCCCCCGACTCCTCCGGCACGTGTACAGCAGGTAACCATGCCCGGAATGACCTCCTCCCCCCCTCTGTACTCCCCACCCGTTGCTCCGCCGGGCCCCCAGCAATCCGCTCCGGCCCCTGCAGCGTTCGCCGCTGCGCCCTTCGCCCCACCCCAGGAAGCTGCCGGGCAGCCCAGCGCCCTCAGGAACCTGCCGGGTTTCCCCACATCCCAGGCGGCCCCTGCGACACCATCGCCCGTCCCTTCATCACAGGCACCAGGCACGGCACCACCCGTGGACGAGACCGAACTGGATGCGAACCTCGCCGTCCCGACCGGAATCACGATCCGTTTCGACGACGGAACATCCCTGCTGCTGGAGACCACCATGGTTCTCGGACGCAACCCCATCACACCCGATGGTTTCTCGGACGCCCGCTTGGTCGATCTGCCGGACCCGTCGATGCAGATGTCGAAGACACACGTCGTGATCATTCCCGAGGCTGAAAAGGTGAAGATCATGGACGTCGGTGCCCGCAACGGGGTCGTCCTCGAACTGGACGGAACGAAAGTGCGGATCCCCCCGCAGCAGGTGATCGATCTTCCCGACCAGGCGACGGTGCATTTCGGCGGCCGATCCTTCCAGGTGGTGTCATGATGACCGACAAGACAAGAGCCGGCACGGACCAGCCGAGGTTCACGGTACGTCACGGGGGCTGCTCCGACCGGGGACAGGTGCGAAAGCGCAACGAGGACTCGTTCCTGACAGCCGCCCCGTATTTCATCGTCGCGGACGGCATGGGTGGGCATTCCAATGGTCAGGATGCTTCCCAAACAGCCGTGGAAACGTTCCGACCCCGGAATGACCTGATGTGGGCTACATCCGAGGGGGTCATCGGCGGAATCAGCAAGGCAGCTGCGGCGATCCGGAGACTCCCCGGCACAGGACGCCCCCCGGGCAGCACCATCGCAGGGGTCGGGCTCAGTATCCAATCCGGCCATCCCTGCTGGCTGGTGTTCAACATCGGTGATTCCCGGGTGTATCTGCTGCGCCGCGGACTGCTGACCCAAATCACCGCCGACCATTCCATCCGTCACGAAGGCCCCGACAGCATCAGCCGCAACGTCATCACCCGTGCGCTGGGGGGCGGACTGACACAGCCACTGCAACCCGACCAGTGGCTGATTCCCGCCCTGCCGCACGACCAGCTACTGATCTGCTCCGACGGGCTCTACATCGACCTGACACAGCAGTTGATGACGGCGATCCTGCTGGGAGACGGCAATCCCCAGCGAAAAGCCGAGGCCCTGGTCGATGCTGCCAACGCAGCCGGGGGACGGGACAATGCAACAGCCGTGGTCGTGGTCGCCGATGACGTCGCCCCGGTGTCCGGGGCGGCCATGAGAATCAACGAGGCCACAGTGCGCGATGACGAGACCGAGACAGCTCAGGAGGAGGAACTGGTCCCATGACCAAACGATGGGCCCCCGGAGCCTGCAAACTACTGGCCTGGGAAAAGGGCGTAGCGCTGCTGGACAGCGAGATCAGTGACGAACAGGCCGAGACACTCTGGACAACCGTGCAACACGAGGCGAAGCTCGCAACCTTCCTGCAGGCCCTGATGGAAGCAACGGGCGCAGGGTTGTTGAACATTCCTCCCTTCGCCGTGGCAATCCTGGACGAACGCGGAGCCCACGTGGCTGTTCGTGGAGGATGGCTCGTTTCGGTGCGCACCGCCGATCAGGACATCAGACTCAACGGCGAAAACATCACCACGTGGGAGGAGAAGCTGGTGGCGGGCGCCGTCGCAGTGGAACTCCAGACATCCGGCAGCCACGACCGGAACCTGCCGCTCACGGGTGGAATCGTCGACGCCGGTCGCGTGCTGTGGTCCTGGGGGGATGAATCACCGTTCCCGCCAACCCTGACGGCCCCGGTGGAGGTGGCGGCCGAGGTGAGATCCCCGGGTGAGCAGCAAGCAGAGACCTTGGTCGATCACGTCCCAACCATGATCCCGAAGGACGACCGCAGCCACCAAGACGACCAACCCAAAACACCAGAACACGAACAAGAACCCCACCACAACACCGGGGAGGACGACCGCAACCACCAAGACGACCAACCCAAAACACCAGAACACACACAAGAACCCGGCCAGGACACCGGGGATGCGGGCGTAATGATCACGGTTCCGAAGAGGAAACTTCCGGATCCGGGAAACCCTCAGGATTCCAGAGGACAGACCACCCTGGTTGTGCCCGTCGATCCGGACTCGGTCGTCCCCGACAGCCCCTATGCTCACCTGTGGGACGACTCGGCGGAGGTGGCGGATCCGGATCCTGGGACGAGCGGCGGGGAGAACATCGAAGCGAAACCGGGTGAACCGAATGCACAGCCCAGCACCAGAACCACGACCGGCGAATTGCGCGATGGGTTGACCGTTGCCGCGAACGACGAGATCCCGATCGCCTCGTTCCCCAGTACCCGCGGCCCGCAGGTACTGGCGTCCTTCTGCGCCGCCGGACACCCCAATCCCCCGCAGCGGGTCCAGTGCTACGAGTGCGATGCTCCTGTCAGCGGCCAACCCCAGTTAGTGGAACGACCGCAATTGGGCTGGCTTCGCATCACCGGAGGCGAGACGGTGCCGTTGCACGGCCCCGTGGTCGCGGGACGCAACCCCAGGAGCACGGCTTTCTCATCACCGGAGCCACCACGTTTGATAGCTCTGCCCCACCGTCACATTTCCAGCAACCACATCGCCTTCATCCTGGAAGGCTGGTCGGTGCTGGCTCGTGATCTGGGATCCAGCAACGGCTCCTACCTGCGACGCCACGGCAACCCGCCCGTCCGCCTACCGGAGAACGACACCCTCCTGGTACCCGGAGACGTAATAGACCTGGGACACGGGGTGTTCATCAACCTGGATCGGATTCCCTGACATGCCACCACGCAAACCCGCCCCGGAAATTCCCGGATTCACGTTGATCGACTGGCTGGGCGGCGGCGGTTTCGCCGACGTTTTCCGGTACCACGACCACAGCCTCGATCGCGAGGTGGCCATCAAGGTTCTGCATCGCGGCGGAAGCACCGACAGGGCGCGTCAGGCTTTCCGCACCGAGGCCAGCCTCATGGCCAAGCTCAGCAGCCACCCCAACATCGTCAGCGTCTTCCAAATGGGGGTGGCCGACGACGGTCGTCCTTTCCTGGTGATGGAAATGTGCGCGACTCAACACCTGGGAGACACCAGTTCCCGCAGACCCTACAGCCCCGCGAAGGCGATGGAACTGGGAATCCAGATCGCAGGTGCGGTCGAGACCGCCCACCGGCTGGGAATTCTTCACCGCGACATCAAACCCTCCAACATCATGTTCACGGCCTTCGGTCGGCCCGCCCTGACCGACTTCGGCATCTCGATTTCCTTAGATCAGGGAGCGTCGGCTCAACTGGCCATGAGCCCCCTGTGGGCGCCGCCGGAGCAATTCGGAAGCTCGGCGGGAAGCATTGGCCCGTGGAGCGACGTCTACTCCTTGTCAGCGACGGTCTGGGCACTGATGGTGGGTCACAGCCCTATGTACCTCCCGGGCGAGTCGAACGACCGGCTGAACCTGGAAGCACGGATCAGGACCATGCAGGTGCCCCGGACCTTGCGTCCCGATGTGCCCGAGGAACTGGAACGGGTGCTTGCGGTGGGTATGGCCAAGGAGGCGCACGCACGCTTCCAGACCGCCATCGAATTCGCGCGAGCGTTGCAGAGTGTCCAAGGTGTGATCAACCAGCCCGTCACGTCCATTGACGTGTTCACCGAACCCGGACAGGAACACTACGACGAGGAGGAGCTGCTCGACGAGGGAACCCGAATCTCAGGGTTCCAGTTGATCGACCCCGACCAGGTTGACCACACCAGCAGTGCCACCGGCCCCACCTCCGGTTCGACGACGCTGGAGGGACGGGACTCCACCGGTGGCGGGTACGGTTCAACACCTGTAATTCCAGCGGCCGTGCTGCAACACGGCCGCGGCGTCGCCGCTCCCGGTCTGCGAGATTTCACCTTCACGGGCGAACCTCCGGAGCAGCTGCCGAAAGAGCCCGTCGATGTGCCGCGTTCCGCACCACCGGCCCCCGAAACCCCCGTCAGTCGACGTCCTCCCTGGAAATTGATCACATCCGTGGCTGTCGTGCTGGCTGTGATCATCGGGGCGGTCCTGGTGTTCACGCTCAACCGGGGGCAGGGAGCCACCACCCCAGATGTCACAGCCAGCACGAGCCGCAGCGGTCGTCCGGCGGATCCCCTCGTCATAGTTCCCAAGGTCACGGACCTGACGGGACACATCGACGGCGACAAGGCGACATTCACGTGGACCAACCCAGCTCCCGAACCGGGGGATCAGTTCCGCTACACGCTGTTAGATCCCCGCAATGGAACCGCCTACGAGGCAACCAGCGAAACCACCGTCACCGTATCGAAACTTCCAGGTGACACGTGCCTGGAGGTGGCGTTGACCCGCAGGAACGGTCGGAGTTCCGAGCCCGTCAAAGGGTGTGCGGCATGAGTACTCTGCAGATCGATTTCGCCGGCGAGGTGTACCAGGTGGAGCCGGGGCAGGAGTTCGTCATCGGGCGCACCGGCGATCTCGCCATCGAGGACAACCCGTACCTGCACCGTCAGTTCCTGTCCATCCGCCACGACAGACAGATGTGGTGGGTGCACAACGTGGGCAGCCGTATCCCGGCCCGCCTGTCGGACATCAACTGCTTCACCACCAGCACCCTTCCACCCGGTGCAGGTCTGCCGCTGGTGTTCGAGTCGATGCTGCTGACCTTCAATGCCGGACAGGTCGGTTACGAAATCGAGGTATCACTGGCCTCCTCGGTGTTCCAGATGGTGGTGTTACCGGAGGAGGACCTGGGGGACACCACCATGGGGGAAACCCGCTTCACTCATTCACAGCTGCTGGCGATCCTGGCCCTCGCGGAGCCCGTGCTGAGCCGGGCCGGAGTGGGAAGCTGGCAGATCCCGTCGGCCGGTGAGGCTGCGGCACGCCTGGGATGGACCCAGACCCGTTTCAACCGGAAACTCGACAACGTGTGCGACAAGCTCGACAAGGCTGGGGTGAAGGGGCTGCACGGCGGGGTGGGGTCCTTGGCCAGCAGTCGTCGCGCCAACCTCGTGGACTGGGCGGTGTCATCCCGCCTCGTGACCACCGAGCACCTGCCCGTACTGGACATCGAGGCAGCACAAAACCGCAAAATGATGGAGGACTGATGCAGCTCCGGGTCACTCTCAGCAGGGGAGATTCCTTCCACAACGTGCTCATCACCGCCGACGCCACCGCCACCGCCACCGATGTGGCCACCGCCATTCTCAGTGAGGGATTGTCCGAGCCGCTCGAAACCTCGGGGCCACGCCCGACCCTGCAGGTCCAGGACCCCCTTGGGCACGTCGCGGTGCTGTCTCCCGATGCCGCGGTGGCAGAGTCCGGGGTGCATTCCGGAAGCATGATCCGGGTGGTTCCCGAGCCCGAGAACCATGCGGGCAGTGAAACGGTCGGCGCCGTGCTGCGGGTGTTGGACGGCCCGGACACGGGGCTCGAGGTGCCGCTGCGAATAGGCGCCTCGAGGATTGGGCGTTCCCCCAGCGCCGACGTCCGGCTGAGCGACCCGAAGGTGTCGAAACTCCACGCCCGGGTTCTGGTGGGCACCACCATCGACATCATCGACGACAACTCCGCCAACGGAGTGCTGGTCGGAAACCAGCGGATCAACCGGGCCACGCTGGGAGCCGGTGACATCGCGGTGCTCGGCAAAACCCAGCTGCGCATCGACGCCATGGCAGGTGCGCGCGGCGGTGCCAGCGTCGAGGTGGCCTACATGCGTCCCCCTCGGGTGCTGTCCCGGCCCGTGGCCATGGAACTGGAACTACCGGACGTTCCCGAACCCCCGACCCGCGCACGATTCCCGTTGCTGGCGCTCATCGCCCCACTCGTGATGGGGGTGTCGATGTATTTCTTCACGCAATCCCCCATGACCCTGTTGTTCGTCGCCATGAGCCCCATCTTGATGATGGGCACCTACTTTGCCACCCGGGTTGAGAACAAGCGTAAACAGAAAACGGACCTGGCCAATTTCCATGAGGGCATGAAACTGGCGGAAAACGACATGGCCGAGGCCCAGGAGCTGGAACTCCGGCAGCTGCGCCGGCTGTATCCCTCCACCGCCGAGTGCGTGGATGCGGCGATGAACCGGAACGGGGCACTGTGGTGCAGGCAGCCCGAACATCCCGAGTTCCTGCAGGTGCGGTTGGGTATCGGTTCAGTCCGGGCCTTGCACCAGTTCAAGGCATCGCAGCGTCGCGGACTCGTGGCGTTGCAGCGGCAACAAACCCAGCTTCGCGAGAAGTACCGGCTGATCCACGAGGCGCCGATCGTCGCCGATCTGAGGTCGGTGGGTGGTCTGGGGATCGCGGGCAGCAGTGCGAATCTGATCGAGATCGCGCGCGGCCTGATCTTCCAAGTGGCTGCGCTGCACTCCCCCGCCGAAGTGGTGTTGACGTGCCTCACCTCCACCGACAACAAACCGCACTGGAGCTGGCTCGAATGGTTGCCGCACACCTCGTCGTCGCACCGGCCGATAGAAGGACCGTGCCTGGCAGGCGACGGGCCAAGCGGCAGGGCGTTGCTGGACCAGCTCGAGGACCTCATCGACCTGCGCGCCGAAGGTGACGAGCCAGCCCTGCGGGGCCCGCTGAAATCCGGTGAAAACACACCCGCCCCGGTGGTGCCCGCCGTGATCGTGCTGGTGCACGAGGCCGCCGTCGACCTGGCCCGGGTCGCGCACTTGGCCGAGCGCGGTCCCGACGTCGGGGTGTACGTGGTGTGGGTGGCCGGTGACCGCCACCAGTTCCCGGCCGCTTGCCGGACCTTCGTGGAATTGCAGTCCAATGGGGAGGCGCTCATCGGCATGGTGCGTTCCGAACGGGTGTTCGCGTCCGTCTCGACCGAGGCCGTCGACCTGGAGACGGCTCATGCCCTGGCCAGGACCATGTCGCCGCTGGTGGACGCCTCCTCGCCGGTCGAGGACGAGTCCGACCTGCCACGCATGGTGTCCGTGGTCGGTTTGTTGGGGTCGTCGGTGGACGACCCCGAGCAGGTGCTGTCGCGGTGGCAGGACAACGGGTCCTACGTGAACCGGTCGGCCCCTGCCGTGCCCCGGGAACGCGCCGGGGATCTGCGTGCCATCGTCGGGCACGCCGGTCTGGAACCGTTCACCATCGACCTACGCTCCCAGGGGCCGCACGCCCTGGTGGGTGGCACCACGGGAGCCGGCAAGTCCGAGTTTCTCCAGGCCTGGGTGCTCGGTATGGCCCACGCCCACAGCCCGGATCGGGTGACCTTCCTGTTCGTCGACTACAAGGGCGGTGCGGCCTTCGCCAAGTGCGTGGAGCTTCCGCACTGCGTCGGGATCGTGACCGACCTGTCGTCCTACCTGGTACGGCGCGCGCTGCGGAGCCTGCGGGCGGAGATCCGCTACCGCGAGCACCTATTCAACGCCAAGGGCGTCAAGGATCTCATCGAGTTCGAGAAACGCGGCGACCCGGAGTGCCCGCCGAGCCTGATCATCATCGTCGACGAGTTCGCGGCCCTGGTCGGTGAGGTACCGGAGTTCATCGACGGCGTGGTGGATGTGGCACAGCGTGGTCGTTCGCTCGGACTGCACCTGGTACTGGCGACGCAGCGCCCAGCCGGTGTGATCAAGGACAATCTGCGGGCGAACACGAACCTCCGCGTGGCGCTGCGCATGAACGACGAGCACGACTCCACCGACGTGTTGGGCAGCCCCGTCGCGGCCTCCATCGACCCAGCGAACCCGGGCAGGGGGGTCGCGAAGATGGGACCGGGACGGCTGATCCCGTTCCAGTCGGCGTTCCCGGGTGCCCGCACCCCCGCGGAGCCCCCCGCTCCTCCCATCGACGTTGACGAGCTGGACTTCGGAATGGTGACGCGGTGGAAGATTCCCCGCGCCTCCGCCTCCGGCGACCAGGTGGAGAAGGACATCGAGCGGGTGGTGCGCACGGTGTCACAGGCCTCGATGCTGGGACGAATCCCGACTCCCCGCCGACCCTGGCTGGACACTCTCAGCGAGTCCTACGACCTTCTGACATTGAAACAGCAGCGCGATTCCACCCTCATGCTGGGTGTCGTGGACGACCCGGACAACCAGAGCCAGTACCCGGACGCTTTCCATCCGGACGAGACCGGGAACATCGTCTATTACGGGGCCGGCGGGTCGGGCAAGACCACGGCGCTGCGGTCGCTGGCGATCGCGGCCTCCATCACGCCGCGGTCCGGCCCTGTTCACATCTACGGCCTGGATTTCGCGGGTGGCGGTCTCAACATGCTCGAGCCGCTGCCGAACGTGGGTGCCATCATCTCGGGCGACGACGACGAACGGGTGTCGCGGCTGATGGAGATGTTGACCAAGAAACTGGACGAACGAGCAGCGGCTTTCAACGCAGTGGCGGCCGACGTCCTCAGCAAGTACCGGCAGCAGCCGGGCAAACAGGATGAACCTCGTATCCTGATCCTGCTCGACGGTTTCCAGAGTTTCCGCACCGAGTACGACTCGGGGTTGCAGCGGGCGAAGACCTACTCCCAGTTCCACAGGTTGCTGGCGGAGGGCCGTGCCGTCGGGATCCACGTGGCGGTCACCGCAGATCGTGGGGCCGCGATTCCTTCGGCCATGCAGGGTTCCTTCCAGGAACGGATCGTGTTGCGGATGAGCGACACGGATCAGTACCTGACCCTCAACGTCCCGAAGGACGTGCTGAACAACGCCAGTCCTCCGGGACGTTGCATGAACAGCCGCAACGGCAACGAGATGCAGCTGGCGGTGCTCGGCAGCGACCCGTCGCCGCCGGCCCAGGCCCGGGAGATCGAGCTGCTGGCCCAGAGCATCGCGCAGTTCCAGCGCACCCGTCCCGAGCCGGTGAGGCGGTTGCCCGCGCAGGTGTCGGCCGACGAGCTCCCGGTCACGGTGGGTGGCCTCCCGACGCTGGGTCTGGAGGATCAGAGTCTCGGACCGATCGGTTTCGAACCGCAGGGGGTGTACCTGCTGGCCGGGCCGCCGAAGTCCGGGGTGTCGTCGCTGGTACGGTGGCTTGCACAGTCGATGGCGAACGCCCACCCGCAGGTGCCGAGGATTCTGCTCACGGCCCGGCCCTCGCCGCTCGCCAAGCTGCCCCTGTGGACGGCGGCGATCACGGGACCCGACCGGGTGCAGGACTACATCAACAACCAGTTGAAGCCCTACCTCACCACCGAGGCCGAGCCGGGAAAGCCGCGGGTCGCAGTGTTCGTGGAGCAGTTCTCGGAGCTGGCCGGTTCCCTCGCGGACGCGACGTTGGCGGAGGCGTTGAAACTGGCACGCCGCAACGGGCACCTGATGGCGGGGGCCGGGGAGACGGCCTCGTTCTCGGGTTTCAACTCCAGCATCCCGGAGCTCAAGGGAGCCCGCCAAGGTATGTTGCTGCAACCAGAAACCACGGACGGCGACATCCTGAAGGCCGCCCTGCCCCGATCCCGAGCCGCTGATTTCCCGCCGGGCCGCGGTTTCTGGGTGAGCGCCGGCAACGTCGTCAAAGTCCAGGTACCGGCCTTTGACTAGCATGTTTTGGCCGGTTGTCATGATGGTGAGTTGAACCCATTGCTGACCCGAAAATTTTCGGGCACCCTAGAAGGCGAAAGGGGAGTAGATGTCGGATCGGCTAGTTATCAAGAATCAGCTGGTTAAAGACGCTGGTCAGGGCGCCAAAGATGCCAAGAACTACTTGGACAACTCGGAGAATTTCGCGGGCAAGCTGGCAACAGCTGTCGGACCTGCTGGTCCATTGGCAAAAGAGGTCGAGGATCAGGAAAGCGAGTGGGAAATCCGCCGCAAGAAGATGTCCGAGGGCCTCGGCAAGCTTTCCCAGCTGGTGGAGGACTGCGACAAGGAATTCGAACGACTCGACCAGAAAGCGGCTGAGGGTTTCAAAGATGGAGCCGACAAGGCGCAGGGCCAGGAGAACAACTCCGGCAACCAGGGCGGCGGCGGGAATAGCGGCTCCGGTGGTGGCGGCTCCAGTGGCAGCGGCTCCGGTGGCGGCGGCTCCGATAGTGGCGGCTCCGGCTCCGGTGGTGGCGGCTTCGGCGGCAACATCAGTGGTGGCGGAGGCGCGAATGTTCCCCCGATGGGCGGCGATTCCGGTGGCGGTGGTGGCGGCGGCTTCACTGGTGGCGGTGGCGGTGGTGGCGCTGACGTTCCTCCACTCAGTGGCGGCTCCGGTGGCGGTGGTGGCGGCTTCGGTGGCGGCGACATCAGCGGTGGTGGCAGCGGCGTAAACGTTCCTCACCTGGGCAGCGATTCCGACGCGAGTGTCCCCCCGCTGGGCGACGTCACTGGCGGTTCTGGTTCCCCCCTGGCCCCGGGCACCGAGGGCTCCGGCGATGCTTCCTCGCCGACCGATGTCAATCCCGAGATTCCCCCGCTGGAAGGAACCGATTCGGGAACCAACGCGTCCGACGGCCTGCATGGCTTCATATCGCCGGGTGCTGCGGGATCCATCGGGACCGATCCTGAACGAAACCGCCAGCTGGGGCAGCTGATCAACGACTTCGCTCAGCGCTGGGCCGAGCTCACCGGACAGCCGGTGGGTACGGTGCTCAGCGTCATGGGTGGTCTGCTCGGCGCCGGCGCCCTGGCGTCCCTCGGCGTGGCCGCCGGCGCCAAGGGGACCGGCCCGATGCCTGGACAGCCCGGAAGCTCCGGTGGAATCGGATCCGGGATCTCCCTGGATGATCGAGGAAACACCGGGACCTTCCCCGAGCTGGGGCCCGATGGCTCACCCCAGGACTCGGGCGTCTCCGGCACCGACAACGTTCCCGCCTTTCCGTCGTTGGGCGCCGAATCCCCGGCACCGACCCAGGACGGACTTCCCCAGGATGGGCTCCCCCAGGGTAGCGACCCTGCGTCGCCACCGGGCAGTGACCCGGGTACCTCACCCGAGATCCCCGACCTCGAGCCCGATCAGTCACTCGGCAGTCTGGAAGATCCGAACAGCGGGTCTTCCGGGTCGACGGGCAGCGGCATGGCCGATCTGCCGCCACTCACGGGCAGCGACGACATCGGCGGTGGGATGTCTTCCCCGGATCCTCTTCCCGATCTGGGTTCCGGCGACTCGGGCACGGCAGCCAACAGCGGTACGAGCACGCCGTCGCCCGAATTGCCCAGCCTGACTGCCACCGAATCGGCGGCAACCACGTCTTCCGTGACGACCAGCACGCTGCCCAGTCTCGACAGCAAGCCCGAGAACCGCAGCACCATGGCGGGTGCGCCGATGATGATGGGCGGCATGGGCAGCATGGGATCGGGCGGCTCAGGAGGCGGCTCGTCCTCCTCCGATGTCTCGGTAGCGGCTCAGGAGGCGGCAGGATTCGACCGCCGCACGGAGCGGCAGGAGGCGGCCAACGTCCTGCTTGATGATGATCAATTCCGAGGGGAGGGCTCAGATGGGTCTGGGCTGTGACGTTTCATTCGCCGGTGTCGGTAACAACCTGGACGGCGAACCCAGTGAGATCCAGGATGGCGCCAAGCGCATGACGACCGCCGGCAACCAGCTGATCGACGCGAGTCACGCCGTGGACAAGCTGGTCAACAGCAGTGATGAGATCACCTCGGATGCTTTCAAGGCAATCGGCGAGAAGGGGGTCGTCGCCACCAAACAGCTGCGGGCCGCGGGCATGCGATATCAGGGAATGGCTCGCGCGCTGCAGGAGTTCGCAGGGGTCCTGGACGAGGAGCAGCGCAAGGCGCGGGCAGCCGTGCAACGCGCCCAAGCCGCGAAACAACGTAGGGATGCCGCCAAGCAGAACTACGAGAATGCACGCAAAGCGGCCCGGACCTTCGACAAGGAGGCCCAGAAAGCCGCAGTGGACCATGCGACCAAGGCGGTGGAACAACACAAGGCGGCGGATTGTGATTACCAGAAAGAGGTCAAGATCATCCGGGACGCCGCCAGCCGGGTCCAGGAGGCCAACAAGGACGCGTGCTCGAAACTCGTCACGGCCAGCGACAACGCCGGGTTGGATGATTCCTTGTTCGACAAGTTGAAGGACTTCGTCTCGAAGGTCGTCAACATAGTCGTCAAGATCGGCAAGTGGATCTGGGATCACATCGACGAGATCTGTATGGTGCTGGACATCGTCTGCTTCGTATTGGCCTTCGTGCCGGGGCTGAATTTGGCAGCCGGCCTCGTCAAGGCGTTGACGACACTGGCGCGGGTCGCCAACGCACTGTCCAAGGCTGCCAACTTCGTCCAGACGGTGAAGACCTACGTCACTGCTGGCCAGAGCGTCGTGAAGGCCATCAAGAATCCGACCGAGGAGAACATCACGGCAGCCGTCACCGCGGTGGGCGGTACTGCTCTGGGCAAATACGTGGGCAACAAAATTACCGCGAAAATCGACGCGAAGGTCAACAAATACGCAGGTAAGTTGGGGGGCAAGGCAGAGGCCTTCACGGAACAGCTCTTGAAAGGAAAGAAAGTTTTCCCCAAAGCGATGAAGGCTTTCTCCGAGAAGATGCCGACCATCGCCAAGAAGATCCCTAAATTTGTCGGCGATAAGGTGACCAGCCAAACGAAGGAAGCGTTCGGCAAAATCAAGAGTAAGGCGTTTGAGTGGGGTACGTCCACGATCGTAGGTATGTTCAAATCGAAGAAGCCGCAGCACGCCTGACCTGCTGGTCCTGAGAACTGAGGTGATCACATGGTGACATACAACTATCTTCTCCCGGATGACTGGGTCCAGGTGCGACTGGATCCGCTGGATCGTTCGTCGGTCAAACAGTTGACTGATCGGATGTTCGCGGACATCGATGACGAGGTGACACGCGTCCGCGTCTCCGGCTGGGTCACCAGCCGGATGACGACCCAGCTCGAGGAGATCTCGAGCCAGGGGGCCTGGGCTGCCTACCTGCCTGCCGAGGATCCCCGGCTCTCCCCGGTACGGCCCATGATCGTGACCCGCCCCTTCGACATGACAACCACGGATTCCGATCCCATGGAGGTACTCGTCGCGTTGGCCGCGGACTCGGACGGGGAGTTCTCGACGATCGAGCCCCAGAACATGGTGGGTTTGAAGATCCGGATGCCGGAGGATCCGGAGAAGGCCCTGCTCGATTCGCTCGCCGAGGTTCCCGAGGACATCCTCGAGTTGACCACCCGCGACGAGCTGCTGGCGGCGGCTGCCGAGACCACCCGGTTGTCGCGCCGCGTCCAGTACATCATCGGCGACCCCTCAGACCGGAACCGCTGGATGGCGATCGAGGCATCCGTCAGCTGCATGCTGGCCGAGGAGGCCTCCACGGCCCTCGACGGGGTGGAGGAGTTCTTCGACGCCTGGGTGACTGCCGTGAGCTGGGTCGACGAGGATGACGCGGACGAGTCCACCGAGGAGGAAAAGCCCGATGAGTGAACCGACGCCCGTGGTGCTGCCGCTGCCGCCCAACATGCCGCAGGAGCAGGCACCGGCGTGGCTGAATGAGGTGTTCCCCGATCTGATGCAGACCGGCATCGTCTCGGATCCCGAGGGCACGGCAGCCGTGCTCCTGGAAATGACGGCGTTTGGCATCCCTGAGCCTGCGGTAGCGTGCTGCGCCCTGCTGCTTCCCAACACCATGCCGCTGCTGGTCGCGGTGTTCGCCTCACCGGATGCGGGCGAGGCAGCGATGCTGCCCAGCCTGCTCGTCGATGACACCCCGGGAGATACTGTCATCAAACGTGCCGACGAGACGGTGGATGCGCTCGGCATCCGGGTCTTCCAGGCATCACGGGTGGTGTCCTCGTTCGAGAACGGGGAGAACAAATTGTTCCTCCGGGGCGCCTTGGCGGGCACTCGTCCGGTGAACGGCGTTGAACGCGACGTGTGTCTCTACTTCACCGGCATCGAGATCGGCAACCTGACCACCGCGTTCTGGCCGCTGACCTCGTTCCTCGTCGGCGACCTCCTACCTCAGCTCATTCAGCTCGGCGAGAACGCCTGATACAAGACTTGGCGGAGGCACGGTGGGGAACCGCCGCCAACCTATAGCAACATCCCCACGCAAGAAAGGAAGGATGACTCATGGCAGCGAATCTCAATGTCTCCTACGAAGCGATGGAGAGCGAGGCTTCTGCACTGGTCAGCGGTAAAGAAGAGATCACCCAGAAGCTGAGTGCCCTGAAAACCCGCATCGACAACCTGGTGTCCAATGGTTTCGTGACCGACCAGGCCTCTGGTGCGTTCAACGAGATGTACCAGAATTTCACGACCTCGGCCAGCAACACCATCTCGTCCCTCGACGGAATCGCCAACGGTCTGCGTTCCATGGCAAACGCCATGCGCGAGACCGACTCCCAGATGGCGAGCCAGATCCGCAGCTGACCCTTTTCCCAGACGACGCCGGTTGCCCTGCCCGTGGCTTCACGCCACGAGCTGTGGACAACCGGCGTCGTTACTTTCTCAGTCGAAGATCGGACCGACGTCGCGGGACCGCTTGAGCTCAAAGAATCCCGGGTAGGCGGTGACCTTCACGAAACCGTCGAACAGCTCACCCGCGGCCTCGCCCTTCGGGGCGGGCGAGATAACGGGACCGAACAGCGCCATGCCGTTGACGCGGATGACCGGGGTGCCGACGTCCGTTCCGACGAGGTCCTGGGCCACCTTCTGGTAGGCGCGCAGGTCGGTGTCGA
>ERZ773038.488-NODE-488-length-26407-cov-10.329880_pt1 | contig 26407 bp, 26 predicted proteins | sample MGYA00511665_ERZ773038 | MGnify/ENA primary metagenome ERZ773038 (study PRJEB29015, sample SAMEA2737966) | human oral metagenome | biome: human oral; feature: human-associated habitat; material: dental | place: China | collected 2028 ... | reverse complement strand
TATGCAGCCCACCATGCGCAGCACCTCACTCCTCCTTTCTTTGATTGTTGATAATAGATATCTAATATCTAGATTAGCATAGATTATCCCCTACTTCAAGCCTGTCGCATGAGAATATGCCACATGTCCTCTCCATCAGTCTACTCCTCTCTACTATTTCGTCTGATGAAGCGTACAAGCTTGGTTGCAATATGAGTTTTTAACTCTCGCGCTGAGGGAGATCAATATCGCGCACATATCAGCCCTTACAGCAGCCTAGAGCAAGAACAACAAAAAAGAGGTAGATAATTGCGAGCAATTTTGAAAGCAAAATACTCCCCGCTCACTCCATTTTCCTACCTCCGATAGGCCTATTTTATCAAAGCATGAGCGATATCATAATTATGACAATGGGGCGATTTGTAGTATCATGTATAAGTATAAGTGTTATACCAATGAGGTGAGGAGGAAACACAATGCCAAAACCAGAAGCAGCTGGCCTGCCATGGCCAACTCAAGCAGCCCGCAGACAAACCACGCGCCAGTCTGACCCTGCCATCCGCGATAGCAGCGCCTACCGGCAAAAGCCTGCCGACGACACCGAGCGCACCACATCAGCAACCGCGCAGAGCGAGCTCGATGCGGCCAAGAACAAGCTTGCCACCCTGCAAAAGGCGCTGCAGCACGTGACTGCCGTCGAGATTGGCGAGGCACAGCTGGGCACCAGTGCACGCGACTACATCAGCCACGCGCTCGAGGTATCGCGTATCTTTTCTGAGCTAGAGCACCGCCGCGTGCCCGTCAATGGCGCATACAATGGCCAGCCCTTCCAGGTGTTGCCCAGCTCCAACCTCGAGCTGATCGAGCGCGACCTCGGCCGTGCAAGCTTTGGCCCCTATGGCCCAGCTGGCCTCACCCGCGTTGGCCCTCAGCCCAAAGAAGAGCTCACACTCGACGACTACGTAGCCGACGCCACCGCCCAAGCCACGGCCGACTACAACACTAAGAAAAAGCAAGCCGACGAGCAAGCCAAAGTCGCCACCGAGCTCCAAACCGCCCAAGAGCTCCTCGAGCGCAAAGGCTACGGCGTGACCGCACCAGAGGCTAGCAAGACGAAGGCTGCCTAACCAGCTCTTGCAAATATACACACTAAGGTAAGTGTCGTGATGGTGCTTACCTTTTTTCGTTTGCGCGGCAAAGCGCTTGCCGCTTCCTCTCCTGCTGATTATGAGGCACTATGCATCTGAATATATCTCTAGAGTATTCATTATTTGTTCTGCGTCGCCTGCTGCACATACGCCACCGCCCGCACGAAGTCGTCGATGAGCGTCTGGCGCATGGCACCGTTGTATAGCGCAGCGGCTGGGTGGTAGAGCGGAATGACGACAAACTCACGCTCGTGCAAGCGCACCTTGCGGGGCTGGCCATGGTCGCGGCTAATGCGTAGATCGGGGATGAACCCACCACCACTGTGCCGCCCAAGAGTAAGCACCGCCTTTGGTTGGATAATATCGAGCTGCTGCATGAGGTACGGCCAAAAGGCGCGCTTCTCCTCCGGCAGTGGGTCGCGATTATTGGGCGGACGATATTTAACGATATTGGTAATGTACACATCGCTGCGCACCAGGCCAGCCGTGGCGAGCATTTCGTCTAGGAACTTCCCTGCCGCCCCCACAAAGGGCTTGCCCTGCAGGTCTTCGTTCTTGCCGGGCGCCTCCCCCACAAAAACGATGTCGGCATTGGGGTTGCCATCGCCCAGCACCAGCTGCGTGGCCTGGGCGGCCAACTCGGGGCAGAGCTTGGCGGCGATAATCTCCTCAGCAAGGTACGCTAGCTGAGCGGCTTGGGTTTGGTCTGGCGTGGATGGGTCGAGTGAATGGGTCATGATACATCTAGTATAACAATCGATGGGCGGGTGGAGCAAAAACCAGCCGTAATTGATCACTCTAGCTTTGGCACTGGAATCTACTGCCTAGCTCTTGCAATATTGAGGGGTGTGATAATTGCTGAGATTCTGCGATGCAGGTCGATAGCAAACAAACGCAATCGAGGGTAGAAAAATAAAAAAGCAATCTCACATTGCTTTTATCTATCAAGAGTAGTCCGCTCCCGCGGAGGTAGAGCATCCAGATGGACGCGTCGATACCTCCGCGGAGAGCGGGTGGTGGTGAGACTACCAGCTAACTCTAAGTCCCTCACCAAGGCGTTCGATCCTTGGGCTATAGCCCAAGGATGCAAGACCATCCATGACGTCCTCCTGTATAGGGTTGGGTTTATCATGCACGTCTACAAAGGTGAACCCACTACCATCATAGATAGTGAGCCACTTACCTTGCTGAGCTGCCGCCTGAGCTGCGCTAATGATAGAGTCAACGATTTCCTCTGCACTAGGTTCAGGAGACTCATAATACGCGACGGAGATCATTCGCATTTCTTCTGCTGACAGAGCCATGACCGGCTCCTTTCTGCATCCATTTGGATGCGATAGTGAGCTCAACCCTGTGTCGAGCTCTCTCCATTGCTGCGCACGCTCCGGTGTAGCGCCATCAGAGAGCTGGGCGCTCTATAGCGCTCGGCAGCTCCTCTAGCAGCAAGTCGAGAGAGTTCGACTCCTCACCACAAAAAGTTGCTATCCACCTCTGGTAAAGAGAGGATATGCTGCTATGTTAGTATGTTACTTTACATTTGTCAATAGCATGGGATAATTTTCTACTTTTGTTGCAAAAACACCCCCACAAAAGGAGGTGTTTTGCTATGCGAGGAAGCGATGCACTGAGTGTACTACTCCCTACTCTGTCTGGTTTGCCTCTGGGTCGGTGAGCTTGCGCACCATGGGTAGCACCAGGTAGATGCCGATGATGGCGGCGATGAGCCCCCCACTAACGATGCCGAAGTACAGCGGTGAGAGCGTTGGCTTAAGCGAGGCTGAGAAGGTTGTGATGAAGACGGTACCAACCCACACCCCAATGGCGCACGAGAGGAGCGAGACGCTCAGCAGCGGTACCAGCGACTCCGTCATGATGAGGCGCTTGAGTTGGCCCAGACGCATGCCACCGAGGCGCAGTGTGTAGAGCGAGCGGCGGCGCTCAAACAATCCACCAATCGTCGAGACGATCAAGCTTGCCACTGCGACGAAGAGTGTCACACCCATACCAGCGTAGGCCATCTCGGCGAAGTTTTTAATAACGGGGTTGATCTGCGGATGCTTCTCGAAGTCCCCACTACGGATATAGAGGAAGTCCTGCGGAGTCTGGCGAGCATAGACAAGAGCGCGCACCTTCTCCACGTCATCATTGTGAGCAACGGTCAGGAGATAATCCTTGGGGCCATTAGTATTGACTGGCTGCTCGGCGAGTGAGACAGTCTTGACGACGGCACCGTTGAAGTCGAGCAAAGCATAGTGATCACCCTGTGCACTGCTGGGGCAGCTGTGCTCGGTGTAGATAGCGAGGTCGCTGCAGCGGATAGCGCGAGCTTGGACGCGGCCATTGTCACCAGCAATAGGATACATTGGGGCAACATTGGTGATGTATGGCTGCTCGCTCAGGATCTTTTGGGTATCGGGCTGCAAGGTATGATCTTGCGAAGTGATCGCTACAGCATTGCTGCGCAGCTGTGAGTAACCGTTGTTGGCCACCGATGAAGCGTTGAGGGCATCAATACCACTCACTGCCGAAAGGTAGAAGCTCCCCGCGAAGAGGGCCAGCACAACCCCACTCACGCTGCGGAAGACAGTCTGCGAATGAACGGCAATTCGCTTGCCCGCGATCAAGGCCGAGCCACTGCGTGCGTAACGTGCTACGATGCGAGCGATTTTATTCGTCAGCCAGCCACCAGCCAGCACCAAGCCAAACATTACACTGAGGAGGGCTGCCAGGAGAATGAAGGTCGGTATAGAGCTCTCACTTGACCGCTCAGTTATCCAGTCATGTCCAGGCTTCGACGCCATCCAGCCAAAGATACTGAGGCCAAATGCTAGGGGGATGACGCGCCACATCCGCAGCTTCTTCGTCTTTTCGGCTAAGCGCGAGACGCCCAGTGGCGAGAGCTGTGCCTTGCGCATCCGACGCCAGTTGACGTACGTCGTCAGGCCAAGGGTCACGCCAACGATGACGATATACTGGTGCCACTGCAGCGCGAGATCAGCTGGCCAAAAGCGCATGCCGCCGTAGGAGAAGCCATAAAGCGAACGCTGCGTCAGCGTAAAGATAACGAGACCCAGCACCACACCTACCAGTGAGGCCAGTAGCGACTCGAGTAGCAGCACACGGGCCACTTGCCCCTTGGTTGCACCCACGAGGCGCAGGGCGGCGTAACGCTTCTCGCGCTGTGCCCCACCCAGCTGCGTAGCAACAGCGACGAAGGTGACGATTGGGAAGAGCAAGATCGATCCGCCCACGACCAGCATCATCAGCGAGAATGGATCGAAGGCGACACTCTGCGCTTTACCATTGACATCAGTAATGTAGACGTCGGCGTAGGAGTTAGGCTGCCCATTTTTCTTAGCATATTGGTTGCTCTTCTCAACCTCCTCCGCACTCACACCCTTGACCAAGTACAGGTCATCAGGGCTCGCAGAGTACTCGTCTGGCAGCGTGCCAAGGTTGGTTGTAAGGTTACCAAAGCGCTCAAGAATCTTATCCTCCGGGTGCTGGGCAATCGCCGCTGCTAAGCCCTTGGAGAGGTAGTATTCACCTGCCTTTGGTGTGTCTATCTTGGCAAATTTGGCGGACTTCTCAGTACCCTGCAGCGAGATGACGCTGATCGTCTTGCCCCGCCATTCGGTCTTGTTGCCCCGCTCGACACCGCTAGCTTTGAGCGGCTCTTGGCCAGTCGCTTGTGGCTTTTGGGGGGTAAGCTGGGCTGCAGAGATAGTACTCGAGATGATCGTTCGGTTTTGGCGGCCCACCAAGCCATTAAGCCCAGCAGCCATGTAACACAGCATGACGATTCCAAGTGAAATAGCTGCTGCTGTGAGGCCCAGGCGCAGCATCGATTGCCGGCCCGATTTTTTTAGTAATAACCAACTAACGCTCATGTTACATCCCTCCCGAGATCTGCCCATCGCGCACGATGATCTCGCGGTCGGCATAGGCAGCAATGGTTGGCTCGTGGGTGACCATAATCACTGTGGTACCATATTGCTTAGCAGTGGCGATAAATAACTCCATCACACGCTGCGAGTTGAGGCTGTCGAGCGAGCCAGTTGGCTCATCGGCAAACAGCACCTTGGGCTTGATGACCATCGCTCGGGCAATTGCTACCCGCTGCATCTGCCCACCAGAGAGCTCACCGAGCATGTTGCCCGCCTTGTTGCCCAGCTCGACATTATCCAGCCAGCGCTGGGCTGCTTCGTACGCTGCGGCACGCTTCTCGCCATTAAGCAGCAGTGGTAGCGCAACATTATCCAGCGCCGTGAGTTCTGGCACGAGCTGCCCAAACTGGAAGACAAAGCCAAAGGCTGTGCGCCTAAGGACGCTCCGCTGGTCGTCGTTGAGCTGGTCGATCCGCTTACCTGCGCAGTGAATCTCGCCACTGTCGACAGGGGTAATCGCCGCCAAGCTATGAAGCAATGTACTCTTGCCCGAGCCACTCGGCCCCATAATGGCTAGCACTTCGCCGGGCATTACATCCAGCGATACACCGCGCAATGCTTCCGTCTGGCCGAAGGATTTCTTCAGGTTGCGGGCGCTAATGATTGGTTGATTGGTTGGTCTCATTGGTCAGTTCCTCCTTGAGTTTGGTTAAGCGCGACGTCGTTAGCTCAATCCAGCGCAGGTCTGCCTCCAGATGGTACAGTGCGTGGTCGATGAGCAACGTGTCGGCTAGGTTGCTTTTGCGGCGGCGGCTTGTGAGGTCGCGCATCCGCTGGATGTGGGCTTGCCGCTGGTTGTCTAGGTAGGGCGCGGCATCACCTTCGCGCAGGATTGCCAGCACAGTCTTGACGTACATATTGGCCTGCGACTGATGCGATGGCAGCTCGGGCGCCTCCAGCCAGGCCTGCAGGTCTTGCTTGCCCTGCTCGGTAATGGCATAGCGCACCCGGTCTGGCCCGCCAGACTCACTAGTGTCGGCAATCTCCTCCACTTTGTTGTCGCGCTTGAGGCGCCCCAACGTCGAGTAGACCTGCCCTGGCAAAATTGGCTTATCTTTGCCAAAGAAACCATCGTACTGCTTCTTCAGCTCGTAACCATAGTTTGGCGCATTCGCCAACAATCCGAGTAATGTATATTGAACGTTCATATCTCTACTATACACCGAGTGACTAGCGAGTGCAAGCCTTATTATACACTTAGTGTATAGTTTGGGTATGGTCTATAAATATGCAGTGGGTAATATAAGCGTCTACCTCTGTTATCCCATCCACTCTATGTCTTTCTTGGTAGCCCAGTTTGGTGTCTTGTTCTGTTGCTGCCCTACCCCACTGCCGCCAATATATCGACAGGCACTATGCCACTGCGCAGCCAGACTCGGTTACTTACGGGTAGCATATGCGAGTTATGCGCATGATGATATGACGGTCATATATACTGCTCTCGAGCACAAGCACTTCGTTTATTGCATTACTTGCCGCCCAGCCAATAACTAACAAAAGTAAAAAGGCCAGCCATACCACCAGCGCAGCCACGCAAGGATAGCCAAGCTATATAAAGCCTCAGCTTCTCCAAGCACAGCAAAAACACCCCAGCAGCATCTGGGGTGTTTGTATTTGCACACGATACGTCGAGAGACGATCTATCTCATGGTCAATGATTAGTCGCCAAGGGTATCCATCTTGCCCTTGGTGCGCAAGATATCGCGCAGTTCGCGGACAGATTCTTTGCTCGATGATTGTGCGTCTTTGAGCTTGTCGTAGAGCGACTTCGTCAAAGATGTGCTTGGAATCTCAGGGCGCTTTGGTGAGCCACTGCTGCTATCACGGTTCTTGTAGTAGTTTACGAGGGCTACATAGTAAGCGCGCATCTCTTTGCGGTACTTAATCTGCTCGTTGGCGTAGTCGCGCACGCTGGCGTATTGTGAGTCTTTCATCTTATTAAGGGCGTTAAGGCAAGATTTCTGCTGCTCATCATACTTCTGGCCAGCTTCATCACCAGATGCGCTGCTAAGTGGCGAGCTGTAGCTCGTGCGGCACGAACTGCTGTATTCTTTGTAGGCAGTAGCGACAGCGCCCGATTCTTTGAGCAGCGGCTTAACTTTTTCGTAATCATCCTTGTACTTTTCGAAGGCCTTCTTTACTTCGCTATCGCGCATCGCAGCGGCCTTGCCGAGCTTGTCAAAGTGGTCATCCGCCTTGCGCACCACCTCGTTGATCGACGTTTCTGGGTCTGACCTGTCTATATTAATGCTGGTCGAGTCGAAGCTGTTCATCATAGAATATGCCTTGCGGTAATCCTCGGTGCTTGGCCCCGAGAAAAGCACAATACACACGATTATAATGATGATCAGCACAAATACACCAATGCCACCGCCAATCAAGCTCCACAGCAAGCCCTTGCTCATGCCCTGCTTGGGTGGCATTGGGCCCATTGGCCGGCCTGGCTGTGGCTGCATTGGCTGAGGTTGGCCTGGTGCTGGCTGAGCTGGTTGCTGTGAAATGGGTTGAGGTTGAGGTTGAGGCTGGGGCTGAGCTGCAGGTGCTGGCTCAGCGGTAGCACGCTTGCTAGCCAGAGCGGCCTTCTCTTCCTCAGTATACGGTGGGTTATTCATATCAAAGGTTGGGACAGCCTCTGGGGGTTGCTCCTGGGGGGTTGCTGGTTGATTACTCATGCATCTCCTTGTTAACTTGGCTATTATTCACCATAAATATTATACCGGAAAGACGCCAATAGACCAATACGTGGATCGTTTAACCGCATGCCGCTTCGTATTCTCTCAAACATCCTCTCGTAATAGCACCGCGAAAAAAGTATGATACTCGAGATACAACCAACAAAAAACACCCCACGCGTCCTTGCTGGGGTGTTTTTGTTGCGAGGCTCGTGCTCCGAGCTGCTACAATCCGATCATCGTCAGATTAATCTTGCCACGCTCATCAATGCCAGTGATCTTCACCTGCACGGTTTGGCCTTCTTGCACGACGTCTGTCACCTTACCAACTCGGCCTTTAGCGAGCTTCGAGATATGCACCATCCCATCCACGCCAGGCAGGATGTTCACAAAGGCGCCAAAGTCCTTAATCGTCACCACGGTGCCGGTGTAGGTGCGGCCGACTTCGGGCTCTTCCACCAGGCTTTTGATCCAGGCCAGCGCCTTCTCGATCGCCTCGCCATTGGGGCTGGCAATGGTAATCAGGCCGTCTTCTTTAATATCCACCTCGGCGCCCGTTTCGCTAGTGATTTTATTGATAGTTTCGCCACCCTTGCCAATAACGGCGCCGATTTTATCCGGGTTAATCTTGAGCTTTTCGATGCGCGGCGCGTAGGGGCTGAGTTCTTTACGCGGTGCTGGCAGCACACTCAGCATATGCTCCAGGATGTGGGCGCGGCCAGCTTTGCTCTGCTCCAGCGCCTGGCGCAGCACCTGCACCGGCAAGCCATGCACCTTCATATCCATCTGCAGAGCGGTGATACCCTTGCTGGTACCCGTCACCTTAAAGTCCATATCGCCGGCAAAATCCTCGGCGTCGGCAATATCACTCAGCACGTAGGGTGTGTCGCCGTCCATCATCAGGCCCATGGCAATACCGCTAACCGGGGCTTTGATGGGCACGCCAGCGTCCATCAGGGCCAAGCAACTACTACACGTGGCCGCCATACTGGTAGAGCCGTTCTGGCTCATGATTTCTGTTACGCTGCGGATGGCATAGGGGAACTCTTCTTCGCTTGGCAGCACTGCCGTCAGGGCGCGCTCGGCTAGGTAGCCGTGGCCAATTTCGCGCCGGCCCGGGCTACCCAGGCGCTTGACCTCACCCACTGTGTAGCCGGGGGCGTTGTAGTGGTGCATGTAGCGGCGCTCGCCTTCTGTTACCTCCATGGTGTCGACCAGCTGCGCGTAGCTGAGCGGCGCTAGGGTGACGATATTCATCCCCTGCGTTACCCCGCGGGTAAACAGGCTGCTCCCGTGGGTGCGCGGCAAGATCCCAACTTCGCTCGAGAGCGGGCGGATCTCCGTCAGGGCGCGGCCATCGGGGCGAGTGTGCTCCTCTACGATGCCGCGGCGCACATCGTTGTGTAGTGCCAGGGTAAAGGCTTCGTCGTACTCATCACGCACCGCGGCGTATTCCTCGGCGTCAAGGCCCAGCTGCTCGGCCATAGCCTCGTGGAAGGCCCAGCGGATTTCGTTCACAACTTCATTGCGCTCGGGGTATGGGCGGCGAATCTTCTCGCCCAGTTTGCCATCAACCCATTGGTTGGCTACGGCCTGGATGTCTTCATTTGGCAAAACGAGCTCATATTCCTGCGGTGCTGGTGCCACCTGATTCGCCAGCTCGCGCTGCAGTGCGATCGCTGGCTGCATGGCCTGGTGCGCCCAGGCTATGGCATCGACGATGACGTCCTCGGGTACTTCTTTAGCGCCAGCTTCTACCATGGTAATGCCGCGCTCAATGCCGGCCACCACCAGGTCGAGGTCGGACTGCTCACGCTCCTCTGGTGTCAGGAAGGCCTTAAACTCCCCGTTCACCCGGCCCACGCGCAGGCCCGCCACCGGCCCATCAAACGGCGTGCCCGTCAGCATCAGGGCGCTACTGGCGGCAACCATCGCCACCATATCGGGGCGGAAGCTCGGGTCCATGCTCAGCACGGTAGCCACCACCTGCACTTCCTGGCGGTAGCCTTTGGGGAAGAGCGGGCGGATCGGCCGGTCGATCAAGCGGCCAATCAGCACTGCTTCGTCGCTGGGCCGGCCCTCACGCTTAATAAAGCGGCTGCCGCTAATCTTGCCCGAGGCATAGAACTTCTCTTCGTAGTCGATACTCAAGGGGAAGTAATCCAGCGTCACCGGGCGGCTGCCCACCTGGGCCGTCCCCAGCACCACCGTGTCGCCGTAGCGCACCAGCACACTGGCCGTCGAACGAAAGCCAACGCGGTTGACCTCCAGGGTCAGGGGCCGGCCGCATAGCTCGGTCGTCACAGCAAAGACGTCTTTGCCGCTTGGGTTAATAATACTCATACAGAGCTCCTTTCTTGCGGCAAGTAACAGGGGTGAATGCTCGCATTCATCACTTCCATGCAAGCCCTCAACGCTATCACTGCCGCGTTAATATACTCCCCTTAGTATACCGCATTTTGGGATATACTGGTAGTGCTTCGTATCAGACAGCTTCAGAGCTTACACACCATCTGGGCTGCCATCAATTACCAAGCGCATCGTATCATCACCTTCATATGTAGTCTGTGAGCCCTTGATAGAGAGAATGTTTCCACTGCCCTTAATCGCTGCACTGCCTATAAATCGTACGTACGTTGCGCTCAGCCATTCGACACCACGTGGCATAACCGTAATTTCTTCGCCTTGATCCTCTATGACAGCAAACGAGACGCCATTCTCCACTTTCTGTGGTTGGTCATAGATCATATACTCACTGCGTTGAGAGAGTTGTTTCTCCAAAACTGCTTTATATTAGCAAGTTATCCCAAGCTCGTCAATCAACCCCTCACCATAAGTATGCACAGTATAGCCTCATCACCTCTGTCCTTTATCCTTCTTCCCCATTACTCCATTCGGGTGGTGTGCAGCGACTAGTCGTAACAATAGTCGCCAGCCTTGATACAAGAGACCAGATAATCAGCCAAGGCCTGCTCTCACAACGCCAAGAGAAATAGTGAGAGTATAAAATATGTGAGAATTGATGGCATGTGCGACACACCTGCCGCTTATATCATTGTATTATCATACCGGCTGCGGTTCTTCGCGTGGCGGCGCTTGCGGCCGACAAACCACCACCAGGCACCGCCGCCACCAGCTGCAGCGAGAACTACTGCTACAGCGATAAGGATGATGATCGTCCAGTTGGGGCCTTCCTCTTGCTTGCACATGGTCGGTTGCTGGCGCTTTTTGCTTGACTGTGGTTTTTTCTTGTCCTTCTTCTCGTCCTTTTTCTTGTCTTTGTCGTCTTTTTTCTTCTCCTCGGGCTTGGGAGCAGATTTTGGCGCTGGTGCAGGTGCTGGCGCGGGCTGAGCTGTTACTTTCAGGCCAAAGGTATCAGCGCAATCAGCCGTGAGCGGCGTGGCTGCACCCACTGGCACATTACCGCGCTGGATACTCCCCAGGCCGGCCAAGCCACCCAGCAAGGTAGATGAATCATTATACGGGTTAATACTTGAGTCTGCCTCCTCGGCTGGTGTGGTCGGGCCACGATCGGAGGTCGTATACACCCAGCCAGCATTGCGCTCGCGGGCCTTGGCGACCACCTGAGCCTGCTGCTCGTTACTGCCCACACTGTGGATGACATGCCACATTTTGTAGGCGTTGGCTGGGTTTTTCTCGAAGTTGGTGGCAGTTGGGTGATTTAGGTCGTAGTAGCTGTCGCTCAGATAGCGCGCCGCCGAGGTCTCGGCATTCAAGAATACATCACCATAGGGCATGACAGACTCACCGAGGAAGCGTGTGCCCGCATTATGGATAACAATGGAGCCAGGGTGCTTGACCTTGACGTAGTTGTAGAGATTAGCCAGGTAGCAAGTCTTTTGGCCACTACTGTGGTTGTCGGCTTCGTCGAAGAAGATCCCCTTCACGTTGGGGTAGAGCGCATACCAACGGTCGATCTCTGCCGCTACCTCAGCAATATTGCGCGTCTGGCGGCCATGCTTGACATAGCCAATGTATTTGACGCCAAGCGAATCGAGCCGCGCCAGGGCCTTTACATAATCACTACTAACCGCCGTACCGGGCCCGCTCGAGGGGTTAACCACTGCAAAGGGCATCTTGCTCGAGACATTAGCCATATCATTCCAATACTGATTATTGCCACCCTGCATGGGGTAGCTATAGGCTGGCATCATGATGGACTGCTGCGGCGCCAAAGCACTCACCTGTGGCGCAAGCAACTGACCCAGCACCGCTACGGTGGCCACAAACATCAGCACAGCCCGCCGTGCCTGCTGCATACTCCACCGCCTCGCCACACCCGTGGACGCCCGTGCTGCGTCTGTCACATCCTGCATAGTCACTCTCTATGATAGCATCTTTGTGCATAAATGGGTATTATGTTGTGTATGTCACAATGTTTTTGCGGAGGTTTCTCTGTTGTGGTGTGCGCTGCGTAGTAGCGAGTAGCGATATCACACAGGCAACAAAACACCCAACTTGCGCGGGTATTTTGGTTTGATTGAGACCTATACGAGATGGGTATCGTCGTTACTATTCCTGAGGTGTCTTAACGACATTCAGCTTGCTAATTCGCTCCATTGCATCGCTCAGACCTTCGCGAGTTACAGGCAGCCATATATCAGATGCTTGAGCAGCTTTAGGAGTCTGTCCTTCTTTCCATACGATGTGGTACACTTTTCCATCTTTTTGATTGATGAAGTACCGGTCTTCTGTAATCGCTTCGTCAGTTCCTGTATCAATCTCTTTGATAACAAAACCGAGGTTCTCCTGAGTTTTGTGTTCAGGTTCTCGGTTAGCATTGTCCCACCATTCAACTCGATAAACACTTGCCTTTGTGCAAATATATCCAGATTCCGGTGACTCAAATTCAACAGATGTATCGCGGCATACTCGATGAAGGTCACGTCGTTGTACAGCGTCCGAATGCTGCGCAAAAATGTCTTCAATAAACGCACGAGTCACTTCGCCAAGACTTGCCTCTTTCTCGTGGTCTGCGCCGTCCCGGTTCTCTGCCGCTGCTGCTTGTGGTCCTGATACTTTTCGTTCCATGTGGTGTCTACTCCTTGCTATGTTTATATGGCGAGGTTGATAATTACCCAATAGTACCCCATCACCATCCCATGTGTCAAATTTGATTGCATTATAGCAACACCACCCGCTCTCTCGCCCACTCTAGTGCGGCGAGGCTGCGCTGGCGAGCTGCTATGTGCTCAGGCGAGGGTTGGTCGCTCCCCCACCACTGGTTCCAGGCCCAGTCGATGGGATTGAGACACTCAAGGTGATCGGTATGGTGCAGCTTGCCATTGATAAAGACATCATTGCGCTGGGTGTAGAGATGAGTATAGCCACACCGCTGGAGGGCGCGCAGGCTGGCAACGTTGCCCTGCACCACAGCGGATTTGATGCAGTGCAACCCCAGATTTTCAAAGGCATACCATGTGCGAGCATGGTGGCTGGCACTAGCAACACCCTTGCCCCAGTAATTCTTATCCACAATAATGATGCCGCTTATGGCAGTGTGGACGTGCTTTCTCGTAATACTCACTAGTGATGTACCGCCAATTAGCCGCCGCGTTTCACCATCCTTAGCCCAGATACCCCAGACGATACTCTCTTTATCTGCGATTGTCTTGTCATACCATGCTTGCTCGGTCTCGAGCGTCTGCGCCCGATGCTCGGCAACATACTGCGTGACCGTCCCGCGCGCAAACCCCTCCACAAACGGCCTCAGCTCATCCCGTGCAAACGGCGCAAGCTCCAGCTCGAGCCCTTGCTTTGTCGTGACTGTCATCATTGGGCCAAATGCCATGGTGTGCTCCTTTCGTGATGGTTTTTCTAGTATAACATTGGTGGGAGAATAATACACAAGGCGAAGGGCCACCCTCATCAGATACCTTACGGGCGAGAGAATATGCTCATCACGCGCTTAACTCCACCACAGACAACATCAAGCGTCGTAGGCGCGGTATTCTTCTTGGAGCGCTCAATGAGCCTCTTGATAACGTCCATATCCTCTACCTGGGCATATTTACCAAGGTCCTTGCTTGGCTTTGTTTGCGTCTGCTGTGTGTACCGCACAGCCGATCCATCTACATCGACTACATACTGCGCACTTCCAAGATTGACATATTGGACAAATTCATCCTGGTCATTACCGTGGAAACCAACACCCATCATACGACATCGAATAGACACACCCTTTTCTCGCTGTGTCTGCCCATTCTGTGCTGTCATGTGCTCGTATAGTTCTACGCTCACGTGCGTCGAACCATCAAAGGTTTCAAAAGATTCAAGATTACCCTCGTATTGACGGCAATATTTCGCTCGCGCTGCCTCTGCCGCCTTAAGCAGCTCAAACATCCGTGGTGAATCTGCGGCATTAGCTACCTCCGCCACATCTTCAAGTGTCAGATCTCCGTATGCTACACACCGCAGCTGTTTATTTAAGCCATTATCGCGCAGAGGTGCATCCTCGAGATGTTGATCTATCAATTTACTAAAATCAGCTGTTACCTTATTCTCATGATCTGTTTGGTTTATCATAGCTTCGAGAGTAGCAACGCCACCACTACCTGCCTCATGTCTTGCTTTGTACATACTAAACTCCTTTTTGTTTATGGTGTAATGTATTGTACGGTACATCTTGATCTCATATTTGTCAAGTGTAGTATATTTGTACTACTACCCCACCACCAAAAAACCTCCCCAATAGATGGGGAGGTCTATATCTCGTGGCGAGCGCTTATTTGCGCAGGCCGAGGGTTTCGAGCGTTGCTTTGTAGGCATCAAAGTTCGTCCGCTCAAGGTAGCGGAGCAGCCGCTTGCGCCGGCCGACCATTTGCTTGAGGCCACGACGAGCCATGTTGTCGTGCTTGTTGGACTTAAGGTGTTCGGTCACCTCTTTGATACGAGCCGTCAAGATAGACACCTGCGCCTGTGGGCTGCCGACGTCGTTCTTGCTGACCTGAGTCAAAGCAATCGCTTTCGCTTTGTTATCCTTAGTAATCATACTGGTGTATTGTAGCAGGAGGGCAGCGCAGTGTCAATGCAGGCGCTAGCGACAAAGCGCCTGGTGTGCCTGATCAATCGAAGCAACCTGCGCGGCAGCATCTTCTCCTATATAACCAAGCCGCGAAAGTTTCTGCATAAACTGCTTCTCGTCATCCTCTTTCACCAAGCGCCGTGCATGATTATACGTTTCAAAGAACGCCATCTTCACCGCTGGATGCTCCTGAGCAAGTGACCTCAGTTCTTTTCGCGCATCATCTGTCATCGTTAGATGCTTCTTAAATAACGTGCTATACAGTCCTCGGACGAGCTCAACCTCGGGAAACACCGCTCCAGCACGAAGCAATGCTGGCGTCGTTCCATGGTACACATCTACAAAGCCGATGCTCTCTATATCTTCTTCCAACTCCAGTGTTGCTACATCGACAGTTGGAGCACGCAAACGAGCACGAAAGTTGTTTGGGTCTTCTGTATTACGTAACCCATGCTGGCGAAGAAATGCCTCCCAAAAGTCGTCCTCATCCTTATATGGTGAAGTACGGTCCACCATGCTATCCGCTGCCGGCCATCCCCAGTGTGCATTCACCTCATCTATTGCCACTTCGTCTGCACCTGGGCGCTGCTTAGCCTCCGCGAGCGTAAGTGGTTGCATACTACTTACCAGAGGCTCGTGACCCTGTAGCTGCTCGTCGATTGCTGCAGCAATAGCTCGCAGCTCTTTACCGAGTCGTTCTTGCTCAGCTGCTTGTCGTTCAGGCGTCATACCGCCAATTATTCTTGCCTTGTCTGGATTTATCTCGTTATTTGCCATATATCAAGTATGGCAGTAGTAGGACAATGAGTCAAATCGAGGGGTTTGTTACCACCCCACCCACACGCCATACCGCGCCGTCTGCCCCGGCACTAGTACTGTGGCACGAGACGGGTTATCGGCGAAGGAGTTGCCGCTGTGCGTTGGCTCAACACAGAGGTATGGACCCAGCCCATCCGTCCAGACTGCCCAGCGAGGTAATCCCTCGCTCTGCAGCGTGATGGTGCGGCGGCCCGTGGCAAGCTGGTGCGTGGGCCCATCAACGAAGATCGTATCGGCGAGCGGCGCGAGGTCGGCTAATGGCTGGCTATCCAGCACTGGCACATCATCATACACAAAATATGGATGGAAGGCTGGCGCCACGAGGAGCTCCTCCTCGCCAACATCCGCCAGCGTGAGCTGCATTGCAAGCTGGTGCTCCGCCACTGTATACACCAAGCGAGACTCCAGCCCAGCATAAGCATCACTCCCCTGCAGCACGAGCTCCACCCGGTCGCTCGCCTGCTCCATCACCTGCCACTGGCTGGTGCGGCCAAAGCCATGCTGCGCCAGGCCACTCGCTCCGCCCGGGCCAAAGTTGGGTAGGCAAACATGGCAGCCACCGCGCGTTTTGCGCTCGCCATCAGGGGTGGTGAGCTGCTGCAGTGGGTAGAATACATCCCCATGCTCGTCAGTCAGGCTGGTGATATACGCACCATCTGTCGTAATAGTTGCGGTGGTCGTGCCAGTGTGTAGCGTGATGTTCATCAGTTGCTCCTCGCTTCTTTATTTATTGTGTATGGCTAATCAATAATCCCAAAATCCTGCAGCTGCTGCGCCTCTGCTACCGGCCAATCAGCAATCGCTGTGCGCCGCAGCGCGGCGCAGTACGCCCCTGTCCCAAACTGCGTGCCAATATCCACCGCCAGGCTGCGAATGTACGTACCACTGCTCACCCGCGTGCGAATGACGAGCCGCGGATACTGATACTCTAGCACCTCCAGCGAGTGGATCGTAATGGTGCGCTCTGGCAACTCTACTTCCTTGCCATCACGCGCGAGCTTATAGGCCCGCTGGCCGTTGATCTTGATAGCACTAAAGATTGGTGGCCGCTGGCGAATCTGGCCAGTAAAGCGCTGCAGTACTGCATCGAGCTGCTGGCGTGATGGCGGTGCGATGGGCACCTTAGCATCTTCTGGCACATACGGCGCTATCTCCCCTTCTGGGTCGCCTGTGGTGCTGGTTTGGCCCAGGATGATCGTCGCTTCGTACGTCTTGTCGAGCTTGGTGTAGCGCATGGCATTGCGGCACTCCGTGCCCGTCACCAGCAGCAAAAGGCCCGTCGCAAAGGGGTCGAGCGTGCCACAGTGCCCCACCTTCACTTTCTTGCCGGCTTGCTGGCTCAGCACCCGCCGCACCCGCGCCACCACCCCAAAGCTCGTCATACCAGCTGGCTTGTCGATATGGAGAATGCGATCGTATGATGAATCAGATGTTTGGTGCGTCATGTGGTTAGTATAGCATGACGGAGCAAAAAACCAGCCGCGAGGGGCTGGTTCTCTGGGTGTTTTACACTGCTGGATCAGTAGCGCAGCCCCCTACTTCTCCGGTACGTGGAATTGCGATGGGTTGGCTTGGTCTTTCTTGGCCTTAGCCTCAGACTGGAGCGCAGCATCGAGCTGGGCCATGGGGTTATCGGCATCGGGCCCAGGCAATGGTGGCACACCTGGTGGCAACGGTGGCAAGCTGGAGAAATCTGGCATTGGTGGCAATGGTGGCAAAGCTGGACCTTCGGCGTCATCAGCTGGCGCAGCCCGGTGCTTGGCATCGAGATCGGCCAGGGTTTCTTTGCCGGTTGGCGGCGGGAGAATGTCGTCGTTGTGAGCCATCGGCACACGCGGCATGTCATTCACATTGGGGACGGTCGGCTCGTGATCGAGTGCTGCTGTGGCGGCATTGAGCGGCGCTTGGCTGCCTGGTGTGTCGTCACTGTCGAGGTAGCGCCCACCCTTGTGCGAGAGAATGGTCTTGTTGCGGCCATTCTCACGCTCGCGGCGCTTGTCGTCGGCTGCTTGTTTGGTAGTAGCATTAAGCGTGCCACCTAGGCTCGGCTCATTAAGTGGTGTTTCAATGGGTTGACGCCATGGCTCAGCGCTGCTGTTGCGTCCTGATGAGCGGCGCGGGGCTGGCGCGGGCTCGGGCTGCGGATTATTCTTGGCCAGTTGCTGGGCTAGCTCAGCTTCGTCGGCGTCGGTCTGGCTTAACTTTTTTTTTCCAGCCTCAGCGTTGTGCGAGATAACGAGTGACTTGTCTTTGTTATTTGCCTGAGCAGGCTTCTTGCTGGCCGGCTTGGCAGGTATTGGGCCTGCAGCGAGCTGCTTAGCCTCGGCGAGCTTGGCTGCAATCAGCTGCTGGTCACCGCCAGCACTCATCAATTGCGCGGCGAGGGTCATAACACGCGAAGTGGTCTTTTCGTTGCTAAAGCGCTCGGTGGCCGCTACAATGCCGGTCAAAAAGGCCGTGGCAATATGCTTATCCAAGAGCGGCTGCTCATCATCCGTACTATCAAAGCCCTGAGCGAGGCTTGCCGCGAGCTCACTATAGCTGCTGGCCCGAGGATCCGTCCAGACGATATTGCCCAGCGTACCTGGCGCATCAATATGCAGCGCTGCCACTGGCGACTCTCGCAGGATGCGGCCATGCCCCTTGAGCGCTGGGTCGAGGTCGTCCTCGCTACGCACACCGATCGTCACGACAAACTGCACATTGTAATCACCCTGGCTAAATTCCAAATCACTCTGGCTAATCGTTGCGCGGTATGGCGTGATGAAAATCTTAACGAGGTCGCCATCGAGCTTGTAGCGCAAATGGTCGGCCTTTTCCTTATCAAGGGCAATGATGAAATCTCGCAGACTATCCACCGTGCTCTCAAAGGTACGCTCTGGCTCAAGGAAGCCCACTGCCGTTGGTACATCCCCACTAAAGACGGCCGTGGCGTGCTTGTCGAGCTTGTTGAGCAAAAGCGTCAACCCCAGTGCTGCACTCAGCTCATCTACCGTGGGGTGGGCGTTGACCGCCACCAAAATATTATTACTCTCACCTAGTTTGTCGATGATTTGTTGCCGCACCTTTATCTCGTCCATAACTCCTACTTTTGCCTTACCCAAAACTCCATCTATCCTACCATAAGTAATTTCCTTTCGTCAATGGCAAGTCGCGATTAACAGAGGTAGGTATGCGAAGTATAGCAAAGAAAAACACCTCTCCCTCGAGGTGTTTTGGTGTCTGCTCTTGCTACTTCTGTGCTACGCAAGCTTGACGCCGGCAGCCTTGGCAGCCTTGGCGAGCGATGCCTTGCGGCGGCTCGCAGTGTTTTTCTTGAGCAACCCCTTCTTGACGGCTTTGTCAAGCTCGCTCTGGGCCTGGCTCAGGGCGGCAGCGCTTGGCTCAGCAGTGAAGGCCTTGGTGCTAGCCTTGATGGCGCGCTTGGTAGCAATGTTGCGCTGGCGGCGAGTGGCCGTTTGCTTCATGCGTTTGACAGCTGATTTGATGATGGGCATTAATTTCCTCTATCGCTTGTTATTATGGGTTAGTACTACAATCAAGCGCTCATTATAAGGCATGGCGCAGGATTTGTAAAGAGCCGGGCCACCACAGGGGCTACTGGCGCTCGCTCTTTTGTGGCCGCAGCAGCACATACCACAGGTAGAGTGAACCAGCGATGGTGAGCACGATCCCAGACGTCCACGGTACAGGCCCATCAAGGAATGTATTGTACGGCACACCGGTATGGAGAATGTGGTGGAAGAGTGTATACTTCACCATGTCGGCAACAGGATAAGCAAGGATAGCGACGATGGCAATCCCCTGCTTGATCATACTCTGCTTGGAGTGGCGACGAAGCGTGGTATAGGCAAGATACATAGCCTGGGCAGCAAGATTGACACCAAAGACAAACGAGGCGGCCAGCGCCATCATATTAGACGTTGTATTAGAGTTAATGCCAGGCAGTGGCCCACTGCTTGAAGATATAACTGTATAGACGCGCCACGCCATGAAAATATCGATAAATGCCAAGTACGCAAGCGCTAGACTCGCCACCATCATCATCAAGCGCATACCATGCCATCGTCGCCGATGCTGATGGTTCTTTGTCTGAGCTGTCTGAGTAGTAACTGTTGTCTGTACTGTAGCCATATACACCTCCTTGGCATTGCAGTGGTGTTTATTATGGTGATATTATACCACGTTCTTATATGCTAAGCACTTTATCTGTCCAACGCTCACGCATCTACCTAGGCTACCCCACACTACCGCCCCGCCACCGCAAATAAGAAGCTCTCCACCGCATCCCACGGCGGTATGCCTGTCGTCTTCATATCGGCGTCGAGCTGAGCAGCCCGCTGGGTGAGAGTGCGGATATCAGCTGGCGCGACCTGCCTGGTGAGCGGCTTGGTTTTTTTGACGACGTAGGGGTGAAGTGAGAGCTCGCGCGCAATCTCTGCCTCCCCTGCCTCGCCATAGCATGCAATCGCCGCCAGCTGCGCCCACTGCGCCCAGATGAGCGCTGCGGTTTGGTATGGGTCGTGGCTCAGGCGTAGCTCATCCAGGGCAGCTCGCAAGGCTGGACCTCGGCGCTCTACCGCGAGGGTTACGACATCAAAGACTGAGAACTCACGGGCCGGTGGCAACACGATGGCAATCGCATCATCAGTAACCGTTTCGAGCTGAGCCAACGCGTCGATGGCGTGCGCCAACTGTAGCTGGTCGATCGTCCCGCCATAGCCCTTTTCATCCGGCACCAGAGCGCGCTCTACCATGCTGCGCAGCTGCGCTGAGCTCAGCGACACACCGCGTCTACTGGCCAGCTGGCGTAGCCACCGCTCAGCAGCAGGGCGCTGTCGGTCGGTTAGTGGGTCAGCAGCAATGATAGTCGCGGCTTTGTGCAGTGCTTTGTACGTTTTGGTGCGCTTATCTAGCCCTGGCTCTACCAGCACAAGCGTCGTCTCGCTAGGGATATCATGTGCCCACTGGCCAAGCTGCTCCCAGAGGTCTGGGCGCTCAGACAGGCGTCGCAATACAATGAGCCGCTGCGCTGCAAAGAGCGACACGCCGCGCACCAACTCAGCCAAGCCCGCGGCATCAAGCTGCTGAGTATCGATGTGCTCTGCTGGTACTGATGCGTGCTGAGTGATCTTCGCCAGCTCTTGCTCTGCTACGTAGCTATTCTTCCCCACGATGAGATAAAGCATCAGCTACTCCCCCACTTTCACCTGGCACACTGGACAAATGTGCGTCCCGCGGCCTGCCACGCGAATCTTCATAATCTCTACGTCGGGGTGGCGCGGGCAGGGCTGCCCCTCACGCCGAAACACCTGCGCAAAGGCCAGGTAGCTCCCCTTCTTACCCTCAGCGTCGACGTAATTGCGGTCGGTACTGCCACCCTTATCAATACTGAGCTGCAGCACCTGCCGAATATGGGCAAAGAGCGCGGCAAGCTGCTCATCATCCACCATACGCACCCGCGTGGCGGGGTGGAGCTGCGTCATCCATAGCGATTCATCGGCATAGATATTTCCCACGCCAGCGATGGTCGTTTGGTCAAGGATGGCCGCCTTCATAGTCGTGCCGTTCCGCCGGCGGATGCGCATGATAAACTGCGCCGCCGTAGTATGCGGATCGAGCGGCTCGGGCCCGACTTTTTGCATAAAGGGCAGCTGCGCCACCTCTGGTGTAGGATAGAGCTTCATCCAGCCAAATTTGCGCAGGTCATTAAAGTATAAATGCGCGCCATCCGCAAAGGTCAGCGCTACCCGCGTTAAGCGGTCGGGCAGTTCGTGAAGAAAGCTATCGTTTGGGTGGCCGCCGCCCCAGCGCTCCTCACCAACGAAGAGTAGCTGGCCCGTCATCTTGAGGTGTACCACCAGTGTGTAGTTGGTGTTCAGGCGAATCAGCAGCACCTTGGCGCGGCGCTCCACCGCCGTGATGGTCGCACCGTGCAGGAAGTGCGCCACCGCTGTGGGGTCGTTGGGAAAGCTCTTGGGTGAGTCATACACCTTGCTTGCCACCACCTGCCTCCCCACCACCAAGCGAGCTAAGCTCGCACGAATCGTCTCGACTTCGGGGAGCTCAGGCATGGGCTATCACTCCCCCAGTAACTCCTCAAGCTCAGCCATCGTGCGGCGATTGGCTGTGTGGAGGATGGCACGCATGCCAGCAGCTTCAGCTCCAGAGCAGTTGTCCAATCGGTCGTCGATCATCACACACTGGCCAGGCAGCACGCCAAGCCGATCTGCCGCCAGCTCGAAGGCTTCGCGGCTTGGCTTGGCAACGTGCTCGGCATACGAGAGCACCACGGCATCAAAGAGCTCGCGCAGCTCATCAGGAGTAAACAGCCGCTCGATCGTATCGCTCCCCACATTGCTCAGCAGCCCCACCTTGATGGCTGGGTGGTGCTGGCGCAGCGTGTGGATCATAGCGATCAGCTCACTATTGCGCACATGCACCTGCTCGAGCAACGCCGCTATCTGGGCTGGCGTCTGCCCCGAGAGCCGCGCCACCTCTGTAATAAACTCTTGCCGCGAGATATAGCCATAGTCCGACTGCTTGTTAATATCCTCTAGCTCGGCCCGGCGATCCGGCGGGCACTGTGCCATCAGCACCTCGATGCTCCCACCATAGAGCACACCAAAACAATCAAAAATTACTGCACGAATCATACGCTCGATTATATCATTGGCAGTGGGGTGTGGCTAGCATGAGCATCAGACAATCCGCGCAGAGTCATCGCACAATCGATACCTCAAAGTCATATTTATCCGCGTATAAGCTCCTCCCCCGCTTCTTCATTGGATGGAGTGTGAGGAGTTGTAATAAATTTTTGGATCTTACGCAAGAGAACCGTACTCTGGAGAGAGCTACCTGTCACGGTATTTCATAAGAGGGTGCGCAAAACCACAGAGGTTATGTAAGCTTCGAGAGCGAGCCACGCAGCGCCTTTTTATTGTGTCTTATCAAACATCGGTGCAAAGCCAGGAATCTGGTTGGCAAAGAGTGCATGGATCTTGGGTACATCAGCCTTCATCGAGCCAGGCGAGCCTTGGCAGCTCGACGTCCAGATGCGCGTCTTCGTCGTGCCGCTCTCCATCGTCTCGAAGGTGTAGAGCCGCCCAGCAGTGGCACACACCCCACGCACGTCGTCGTCATCCACACTGCGCGTATCTTGGATTTGCGCCTTGCTGAGGGCATACACAAGCTGCTCGTAGGCCTGCTGATTGTTCTCAAACTCCTTGCGGTCGAGCTGCTTGTCTAAGTAGCCCTGATACACCGTATACGTCCGCTTATTGGGCGAAATCTCAATCTGGTACGAGCGGAAGGTCTCATCTGCCACAATCGGCCCACGCACCGTCCAGCGAACACTGTTGGTCGCGTTGTGCGCCACCACTTGGTCGTAGAAGCTCTCGGCTGATTGCTGCGTGTTGGTGTTATTCGACTCCTGGCGAGTCGCCACCATACGGATGACCGACGCCACTGCTGCCACCACCAACGAAATCACCAAGATAGTGACAATAATTGGAAATACCTTTGGCCGCTCGCCTTTATACATGAGAGTACAATACCACAAAGCCTACAAAAACTCAATAGATCCGAGAGTATAATGCGGAAAAATCCCTGTGATTACGCCGCAACAAGTACTCACGAGCACCCACTACACAAGTTAGCGCCAACTGACACGCTGTTCACTGCCAAGGAGTGTGCTGGTCGTTTTCGTGCTCTTTTGAGTTGGCGTATTTTCGGGCTTCTTGGCAAAGGAGCGATGAGACGATGTCTCAAATACATTTGAGTGATTTTGCATGGGTATGTCGCCCTTATTCTTGTCATCTTTGTTCGGCGTATGAGGTTGAGCATTGTGCGTGGCGGGCTGCTCCTCGGTTTGCTGCTTTGCTTCGTCCTTGTTGCGGATGAGCTCCTGCATGGCTGGTGAGTGGTTAATGAGATCCCCTATCATCGCAAGGTCATCAATCGTAGCATCACTGGCTGCTGCATCATGGGCAGTAAAAATACCATCGTTATAGTCACTTACCCGCTGCGCAATCCATGGATCAGCCTGCTTTATATCATCAAAGGTCATCTCACGATTATTCACGCTATCGAGCAGCTCTTCGCCCAGTGCAGCACACACTAGCTCGTACGACTCGTGGTGGTTCAGCAATTTGCCATGATCACGTGCGTTTTGCTCGTTCATTGTGTCGGTGCCCGTTTTTTGCTCTTCCACCGCTGCATCAATCGCTGCAACAGTCGTCAGTTTATTAACACGTGCTTCTGTCTTGTCATCAACATTAAAGCCAGCGTTCTCAACTGCTGCAGTTGTAGCTGTTTTTTGTTTTTCAAACTGATTCCTCGTTGGCTGATCGTTGATTGTCTTGACAAGATTACCTACTTCCTCTCGAGCACCAAGTGTCGAGCCACCATTGGCTTGGCGTAATGTTTCTGCTGTGTCACCATCGAGTTTCTTCGTCACACTCACAGTGTTGATGGCAGGGTTGTTTGAGAAGAAGTGCGTGCCTTTGTTGTCTTCCTCTTCATCCGTTGGTGGCTCCTGCTCTGGTAGGGGTGTATCGCGCTCAATATCATCAGCCACTTCAGGGTCAGTCTTGTTGTTTAGGTCGTCATATACACCAGCAACGATCGCTTCAGCCTCGTTGTGTGGTTTATACAGTGCATTCACCTGCGCGGCAAGGACATCCATCCGCGGGTCACTACTCTCTGGCGTGGTGGCGTTATCTGTTTTGTCGAAGGTAGTGCCGCTGGGTGCGCTGTTGCCACCAAGGCCGGCGTAGAGACTATTAACGGCAGCTTCATTTTCGGCTTGTTGCTGCGTGGCTGTTTTGTCATATCCTTTGCGGTGCGGCCCCCTCTCGAGCGCCCGTAACTGATCTGGGCTCAAATCTCTACCGTTTGGTGGCATTAAGGTCATAAGGGGGTATCTCCGTGAGTGTGTTGTTATTGGTTTGTTACACAATAGAACCTCCAGCAAGAAAAGTCAAGCCAGCTGCCTATATAGATCCGTTTCTCCTCTTTATATTTGTATATAATCGACAAAAAGAAGTATATAGATGTAGAAGATTAGTGACTTTGCTCGCGCGCCGCATCTACGCTGCGCGAACAAGCGCATTATCACCTTGTGGCAGGTCACTACTACCCACGTCTGCTCCGTCTGGTGCAGCACTAATCTGGTTCCAGTCTTCTAAATATGGTGCCACCGTGCGATCACCACCCTCAATCGGTGTTTCAACCGCCACAACCAAAGGTGACTTCCCTTCATAACAGTCAATAACGTATTGCGTTGTTCCCTGCTCACTCGTTGTTGTCACAACCATCCGAGCTGTCGCACCACCTGGCACAAGACCAGTTGTGCCAAATGTATCACGAGTAAATTGGCATGCATCGGTCACTCGCGCCTCATACGGTTCTCCACCCACATCACAGCAGACCACTCGCCAATCGGCCAGATCCATCGAGCCAAATTTATAATGCTTTAGGGCAACCATCTTGCCTGCTGGATCATACAAAAAGCCATAGGTTGGTTCTTGCGGCTTTTTTATCGCGCGCAACTTGTCGAGCCGAGCGTCAAGCTTCTCTCGCTCTTTTTCATCCAGGTATTGATCTGCCAATCGACCCTCAATTTCTCTCTCTTCTCTCTGTACCTCTGTTTCAAATAGCTGACGCGCCACTCCTTCGTTCGCTGCCCGCCGCTCCATCTCTGCTTCAGTCAGGGGCTGCAGCTCGCCACTCGCCTGGGCTGCTTCGATGACAGCACTGCGCACGGCGTGGTAGCTAGTGGGATGTTGCTCGGGGGTGCAGCGGTCTACGCTATCGACAGACACCTCTGGATCATGCGGACTGGACAGGTCAGCGCCAGCACGCTCTCCACCATTAGGAAATGATGTATCTACTGCTTCGCGCTGTGCCATGCCCAACCTCTATTCTGTTTTGCTTGTGATGGCCCAGATTATACACCACTCTCGATACTTTGTCTATAGTCTGACCTCTGTTCGGTCGGTGTTCTTAGACCTGCCCCCAATTATCGCCAATCGAGACATCGACCTTGAGCTTAACGCCAAGCTGAGGGTAGATATTTTCCATCGTCTCGCGCAGAATGTGGCCTACCTGCTCGGCATGGGCACGCGGGCACTCTACCATAATGCTATCGTGGATCTGCACCACCTGCCAACCGAGTGGCTGGCCATCGGCCAACTGCTCTCCAGCCTGGGCCAGCTTGTCTTCCACCGCCAGCATGGCGAGCTTCATGAGGTCGGCCTCGGTACCCTGGATCGGCATATTGGCAGCCGCTCGCTCGGCAGCGCTGCGCACCGCAAAGTTACGCGACGCAACATCCGGCGTCCAGCGGCGGCGACCAAACAGCGTCTGGACAAAGCCCGCATCATGCGCCTGTTGGATAGTCTGCGCCATATAGGCTTTGAGCTTCGGCCGAAGGCGATAATACTCATCAATAAAGTGCTGCGCCTCGGCATAGCTCATATGGGCTGCAGCAGCCAAGCCATGCTGGCTCATCCCATAGAGCACCCCAAAATTCACCACCTTGGCCCGGCGGCGCTGCTCCTTCGTGACGACATCAAGTGGCACTCCATACACCTGGGCAGCTGTGTTCGCGTGGATGTCAATATCGGTATTAAAATCGCGAATCATCGCCTCCTCCCCCGACAGCACGGCCGCCAGGCGCAGCTCAAACTGTGAATAGTCAGCATTGACAAACACATTGCCCGGCGCTGGCACAAAGGCATCGCGAACGTGCCGCCCCAGCTCACTGCGAATGGGGATGTTTTGCAAATTTGGGTC
>ERZ773038.487-NODE-487-length-26414-cov-8.432945_pt1 | contig 26414 bp, 8 predicted proteins | sample MGYA00511665_ERZ773038 | MGnify/ENA primary metagenome ERZ773038 (study PRJEB29015, sample SAMEA2737966) | human oral metagenome | biome: human oral; feature: human-associated habitat; material: dental | place: China | collected 2028 ... | reverse complement strand
CAGCGAATCCCGAAACCGTTCTTGGCGACCTTCGCGAACGCGACCACGAGGATCAGGGGTGCCAGCACCCAGATCATCATGCCGATGAAGGAGACGGCGTCGAAATGGGTGTCGCGATTGGCCAGCAGGTACACGCAGGTGGCGGAACCCAGGCTCATCTGGGTGGTTATCGTCGGCCATCCCGCGTTTCCCCTAGTCCGGGTGAGGGTGGTCTCGGCCTGCCGCAACATGCCTGCGGCTTCCTCGGGTGTGGGATCTGGGTGAGTGGTCATGTCGTCCTCCTGAAACCGTGGGCCATCGCTTGCTAACAAGATAACAAATACTTTCCAAATAGGCAAGTACTTGTCCGGTCTGTGTCGGTCAGGTGGCCAGTTTTGATGTCAATCATTCGGCGGCGTGTCTCCCGCACGTATGGTCGGCCTCATGAGTCGAGAAGAAGCGATCAGGATCCTCGCGACGCATCCCGGTGTGGTTGAGGTGCTGGATGCGCCTCAATCCGGGGAGCCGGATTCGGACATGCTGATGCTGCGCCTCGAGGATGAGCAGGTGATCGGGATCGATCCCCGTCTGGCTGAACCGGTTCGCGCCAACGAGCCCGAGGCGGCCCGCGTCGCCCGGGTGCATCGTGCCGTGGACGTCGTGAGTGCTTCCGGGGAAGCGGGCGGAATGGATCTTGAGGCCGTCGTCCCGCTGGTCCGCAGCGCCGACTACTTCGTTGCGCAGGGGCAGCTGGCTCCGGCGGCGGTCGGATGGCTCACCGACTTCATCGGTTTTGGGCTGGCCATCGACGAACCCACGACCCTGCGTGTCGTCCCCGAGACGGAACTGCCGGGCAACCGGATCGCGGAGTACGACATCGAACTCCAAGGCAGGGCCATCGGAAACCTGCGCACCATGGAGGAGGCCATGGCCTTCTCTGAGATGGGGCTAGGACCCGATGTCTTGACTCTGACTGCTCCGCCGGGAAATGAAGCGGCCTGGTTCGCGGATGCTGCGGCCATGGAGGAGCTTCTGAGCAGGCTCGGCGAGCGCACTGGTACGGCTTGGGCGGTCATCCCAGCCCGTCGTAACGACGTCTTCCTGGTCAACGTTGCGACGGATCGTTGGGATGATCTCCTCGATGACCTGGAGGAGGCCGTCCTCGCCCGCGACGGTCTCCATCCGCTGCCTCATGTTGTGGCCAATCGGCGGTGGCAGTTGAGTCTGCCCCCGAAGACCTCTCAGCTCGGAAGGCGACTGCAAAGGCTCAAACAACACGCGGAGGGGCGTGTCTACAACGCTCTCAAGGAATCCGTCCAGCAGGAATACCCCCATCACGTGGCCGACTACGAGGATCTCTACGTTCATGACGACGAGCTCTTCTCGATGGCCTTCGTTCCCGAGGACGTGCCCGGAGCCAGCGTTCCGCTGGTGGACGTGATCGCCTTCGAGCGCGGGCACTCTGTCTTGGACGTGCCCTACGCCGAGGTCACCTCGCAGCTGCCCCACCTCGTCACACCCCATCCGGGTACACACCCGCCGAGGGTGATCATCGCCCATCCCTCGAAGGAGGATTACGCCACGCTGCGGGAATTGACCCTCTGAGAGGGCCGGACTGAGCTGAGGTATCGCCGCGGACGGTTTCTGTAGGAATGCCAGCGGCTGCGACATGCCAGGACACATGGTCCGGCTGTCGCTGCCGCCACCATCCACCTTCGAGGTGACCGGGCGTCAGTCCTCCGAACGCATGAGGAACAGCGCCAGGGGGGTCAGAAGCGGCCGGATGCTGTACTTTCCGTAACGGTTGAACTCGAAGTAGTAGAGCGCTTCGAAGAGGTCAAGGATGTACTCCGTCGGTAACACGAAGGAGATGCCGAGGCGCGTGGCCAGGTCGTCCACGAACTTGACCAGTGACGGGCGGGTCTCGGTGTTGATCCGCTCCAGGTGGTCGGCCAGTTTGGGACTTCGCAGTGCCCGCATTCGGATCTCCAATAGGGTGATCGTCATCTCCCGGCTGGGAGACAGGATCTTGAGGAAACTCTCCAGGGCGGCATCGGCCACCAGGGCGAGGTCCTCGTCTGTAGGCAGGCTCGCAACGGCTTCGGGCAGGTTGGCCTGCACGCTGTCGCGGTAGCGCTCGGCTACCGCGACACACAGGTCGTCCTTGGAAGTGAAGTTGGAGTAGAAAGCGCCTCGGCTGAATCCTGCGGCTTCGCACAGGTGTTCCACACTGGTGGCGTCTATGCCTCGGGCGGCGAACTGGCTGATGGCAGCTTTGACCAAGCGGCCGACAGTGGCCTCCCGCCGTGGCGTCAGGTCGGTCATGTTGAACAGTCTACTGTCATGCCGAGCGCTGAGGTGTCACCGAATCGCTGGTGAACTGCACCTGCGGCTTCGCTGTGCTGGATCCCGCCGTGCAGGGGTGAAGTGGTCGAGGCCGCCATCACCCCGGTGGAGCGGGTCGCGGGTGGGCGACGGGTGTTGTCCATCGTCGTCCGCAAGAGATATTCCTGGTGTGTTTCTCGAGGCTTTCCTGCGAATCTTGGTGGGATTGGTGGAAGCAATCATGTATCGAGTTGACGCCGACTTCACGAAAGGCGCGGAAGGTATTCATCTTTGGATATTTAACTTTTAGCCAGGCGGCTTTCGAGGTGTTCTTGTTCGTAGTGGTGCAGGGGTGTGGTGATGATAATCGATGGCGTTCCGCCAGGGATCAGTTTGCGGAAGTAAATATTCAGAGAAGGTCTTAAGGAAGCGGGAAGATAAATATTCAACAACCTTCGGTCGGGTGTTAGCGGATTGATTTGTCGAATGGTGTTGCACCATGTCGTATTGGCAATTAGCATAGGTTGCCATGTGGCGAATCCTGAATGTCGCGATGGCTGCATCGCCGAGATGCCGCGGTGTACCGCGGGTCCTCGCGGCAGGTGCTGCCTGCGGTCGTGACCGAGGGGTGGCCAATGCCGCTATTTCTGGTGGTGTGCTGATGGGGGGGCGATGCCGTCACTCGACGTGTTGGAGCGGTCGTAATCGAATGAGTATCGATCGTGGCTGCTTCGATGGCCATGGCTCTCGTGGGTGTCGAGGAAGTTCGGATCGTCCAACACGTTGCCTAAATCGTGTCCGTCCTGTCCGGGTGGCTGCCCTGTGCGGGTTGCTCCGGCGTGCAGGGCAGAGTGAGGTGAGTAATGGATGTTTCCCCACCGTGTTCGTCCAGCCCGTTTCACCCCTCCGGTGTTGGGAGCCCGCGCGAGGTCTTCCATCGTTTGAGGATGTCTCCGGGCCTCCGGTCTTGGATCAGTTTCCGGTTCCTTGAGCGTGCCGCCGGCGCCGGTTGCGCTCCGAGGCCTCGTGATGGATATCGGAGAGTGGCTGTTCGGTCTCCTTGGGATTTGTGTCGGATTTCGAGGTATCCCCGGGGTAGGTTTTATGGAGTTTGCCTGGGTCTTCGGGTATATGTGCGATGTTATTAGTGCGATGTCTCGGAAGTTGTTCCCTCTCTTTGTGGCAGCTATCGGATAGATTTTTTAAATGTAAGTCCTAGTGTTTTCGGGTGGCTATCATTTCGCCAGAAGATAGTGATTCTTACGCGAATTTAGTCCTTGCTAAGTGCAAATATGTCTGGAGTTTATTGTGAATCCCTTTGATGATCAAGATGCCGATTTCTTTGTCCTGGTTAATGCGGAAAATCAGCATTCGCTATGGCCTGTTTTTGCGGATATTCCCTCGGGGTGGGTGAAGGTCGCTGGGCCCATGAAGCAGAAGGCCGCGATGGAATGGGTAGACTCTCATTGGACCGATATGCGTCCCGCTTCCTTGGTTAAGGCAATGGATTCCCGTCCCTCTCTCTGAGTTCGAAATTTTTCGATTTCCGAATGCTCGCTCGGTGCGGTGTTCCGCTACCCGGTTCACCCGACCTTGTGCAAAGGATTCCTGATGCTGACTTATTCCGCCATCTTTGAGCGGGCTCTCCGGCTCAACCCCGAGGGCATCGCGGTGGATGCCAACGATGCCCGGCTGACCTACCGTGAACTCGATGCCCGTGCAGAGGCGCTCGCGAACCTGCTCGTCGAGAGGGGAATCGGGGGAGCGGAATGCGTCGTCGGTATCTGCGTTCCACGTTCTGCTGCCATGATCGTCGCATTGGTGGCGATCGTGCGCACAGGAGCTGCTTACCTTCCTCTCGACGTCGCTCATCCCCGGTCGCGACTGCGTTACTTGCTGGAGGATTCCCGTCCACAGGCAATCGTCGTCACCGACGAGACGGCGGGAAGTTTTCCTGCAGGACAGAATCTGGTGGACATGAGTGATGTGAGTGCGTCCTCCGGAGTATCTGTGTGGCCGCCGGTTCCGTCATCCGCGGCTGCTTACATCATCTATACATCGGGCACGACAGGCCGCCCTAAAGCGACGGTGGTTCCTCATTCCGGGCTGGAAGCACTCGCGCGTTCGCAGGCCGAGTCCTGGCGTTTGACGAGCAGGAGTCGAGTTCTGCAGACCGCGTCCCTTTCTTTTGACGCAAGCGTGAAGGACATCATCGGTACGTGGTGGGCGGCTGCGACGCTTGTGTTGCCCGGTCCACAACGACTGAGTGGACAGGCCCTAGCCGATCAAATGAAGAATTGGGGCATCACTCACGCTCTGGTTCCGCCGCCGGTTCTCTCCGGCGCCAGCGGGTCAGGTGTCGACAGCCTCGAATGCCTTTTCGTCGGGGCCGAAGCGTGCCCACCAGCCCTGGTGCGGGAATGGGCGCGTGGTGGGCGGCGCATGGTCAACACCTACGGCCCGACGGAGGCCACTGTCACATGCCTGCACTCCCATGACCTCGACCCGGCCCGCGATCGTGTGCCCATAGGCCATCCGATCGAGGGGATGCGCGCCTATGTCCTGGACACGACCTTGGCCCCGACCACGGACGGCGAACTCTATGTAGCCGGGGCCGGTCTTGCGCGTGGATACGCCGGGCAGCACGGGCTCACGGCCTGTCGTTTCATCGCCGATCCGCTGGTTCCCGGCGAGAGGATGTACCGCACTGGTGATCGGGTGCGCATCGACGAGACGGGGGAGATCCATTACCTCGGACGCACCGATGATCAGATCAAGATACGCGGTTTCCGCGTCGAACCCGGTGAGATCGAGGCCACGGCCTTGGAGCTTCCCGGAATCAAAGGGGCGGTCGTCACCGTGGGAGGTGGTCCGCAGTCCGACAAACTGCTGCTCCACGTCACACCCCTGCCCGGTGCCACAGTGGATCCTCGTGCGCTGCGTGCCGCACTGGCGCGGAAACTTCCTGACTACATGGTGCCCTCCTCGGTGACCGTCCTACCTGCTCTGCCCCTCACCGTGAGCGGGAAGGTGGATCGTTCCGCGCTCCCGGAACCGGTGTGGCTGCGGGCAGCAGGGGAGCCGCCGCGCACGACCACGGAACGCATCGTGGCGGAGGCGGTGGAACAGGTCACCGGAATCAGCGATCTCACGGTCGAGGATTCGCTGGTCGATCTGGGGTGTCATTCGCTCGATGTGGCCCGGATTGTCGCCGAGGTGCAGTCACGCACCGGGCTCTGCCTGGCAATTGCGGATGTTCTCGCGTCACCGCGCATCGGTGATGTCGTGGCCCTGCTCGATGACCTCAGATCGACCAGCGCGACACCTGCGCCTGTGCCTGTGCCACGGACCAGGCAGATGGCGTGTTCCCCCTCGCAGGAACGAATGTGGCTGGCCGAGGAATCCGCCGACGGGTCCTCCGGATATGTCGTGCCCGCCGCCGTGCGTCTGGGGCGCGGCCTCGACGTCGCAGCCCTGGAACGAGCCTGGCTGGACGTAGTGGAACGCCATGAGATCCTGCGCACCCGATATGGCAGCGACGGCGAACGGGTCTGGCAGCGCGTGGATGCGCCGGATCCCGTCCGCGACGGCGTCAGGGTTCGCGGGATCGGTTCGGATGAGGTAGAGGAGGCCGTGGCCCGTGCCGTGCACGACCGGTTCGACCTGGCCGAGGAGGTCGTCCGACCGATCCTGCTGCGGACACCGAGCGACCACGTGTTCGTGCTCGTCGTGCACCACATCGCCTGCGACGGATGGTCGATGATGCTGCTGGATCGCGACCTCGATGCCGCCTACGCGGCCCGTTCCCGGGGCTCCGCGCCCCCGTGGCAGCCGCTGCCGCTGCAGTTCGCCGATGTGGCGGTCCAGCAGGTGCGCCGGGCCGCCGATTCGGTGGCCACCGCCGAGCAGATCGACTTCTGGCGGGATCGTCTACGCGACGTTGCCGCCGGGTGCCCGCAGATACCCGCCGTCGAGGGCGGCCACGCACGAGCGGGCTACGTCGCGTTTGACATCGATGCACGTGTTCACCAGGCGGTGCTGGCCCTGGCGCAACGACTTCGGACGACACCGTTTGTCGTCCTGCACGCGGCGATGGCGGTGGTGTTGGCCGGTCTCGGTGCGGGGCGACGTTTCAGCATGGGTGCCGCCGTCGGTGCGCGCGACGAAGCCGGGCTGGCAGACATGGTGGGACCACTCGTGAACACGATCGTTCTCGTCAGTGAGGTCGATCCTGGTGGGACGTTCACGGAATTGGTTGCGCAGCTGCGGGAGAGCGATCTGACGGCGATGCGGAACTCCGGTCTCGGATTTGATTGCGTCGTCGAGGCCTTGAACCCGAACCGCGAACCCGGGCGCACCCCCTGGATCGACGTCCTGATCAGCATGGGTGCAGGGGAGCGCGGATTCGTTCCCTACTACGCCTCGCACGGTGCATCCGGAGCCACCCTGGAACTTCCACACCTGCCCGGGGTTCGGCAACAGTCGACCCCTGCGCCCGCCGCGCGTTTCCAGCTGGTGTGGGCCTTCACCGAACGTTTCAGGGCCGGTAGCCCGGACGGAATCGCAGGGGTCCTCGAATACGCGGCGGAGGTGGGTGCCGAGAACGCCGAACGGCTGGTCCATCGGCTGGAATCCGTGCTGCGACAGGTTGCCACCCGCCCCGATGCGCCGCTGACCGAAAGCGATGTCCTGCTGCCCGGAGAGGCAGCCGACATGGTGGGTCCGGCATCCGTCGGCGGCGCCACGATCGCATCCTTGTGGAACACGCAGGTGGAGAACGACCCGCAGGCCGTCGCGCTGATCGCGGGGCAGGATCGGTGGACGCGGGCGGAGCTTGACGAACGTGCCCGCCGCTGGGCCGCCCTGCTGTGCAGCAGGGGCGTGGCGCTCCAGGACGTGGTCGCGTGCGCGCTTCCGCGCGGAGTGGACCAAGTGGCGGCATTCCTCGGGGTGAGCCTGCTGGGGGCCGTGTGGCAACCGATCGACCGGCGCTACCCGGACGAACGGCAGCGGATGGTGGTCGAGGACACCTCGGCGGCTATCGTCATCACGCTTGCAGCGGATGCGGCCCGCTGGGACGGGCAGCGCATGGTCGTCGCGGATGACCCCGGTATCACGGATCTGCTGACCACCATCGCCCCGGTCACCGACTGCCCCGGTGCGACCCTGCTCCCCGACACCGGCGCCTACATCATCCACACCTCCGGATCCACCGGTCGTCCCAAGGGGGTCTACGTCACCCACGCGGGGATCGCCGACATGGTGGCCTCCGAACGTCTGTGGTGTGGTGTGGGGGAGGGCGCCGTCGTGGCGCAGGCGGCCTCCCCGGGGTTCGACGCGAACGTGTTCGAGGTGACGATGGGGCTGCTGACCGGTGCCGCCGGCGCATTGATCACCGACGAACACCGCGACTCTGGCGGCGCTCTGGTGGCCGAGTGGGCGCGGCTGGGCGTCACCCACGCCTTCATGGTCGGATCCTTCGCGCTGACCCTGGACCCCGCGAGCATCCCGGAGGATGTGACCCTGGTGTTGGCGGGGGAAGCCTTCCCCGCACAGTTCGCCACCGCTGTGGCGGGGCGCAACCCACTGGTTAATCTCTACGGACCCACCGAGGCCACGATCTTCGGAACCGGGCACCGTCTCAGCGGTCCCTACGGGGTCTCCGTGCCGATCGGGAAACCCGTGTACGGCGCGAGACTGGAGGTGCTGGACACCACCTTGCGTCCCGTCGCCCCGGGTGTGGTCGGCGAGCTCTACATCAGCGGTCCTGGTCTCGCCCGCGGGTACGTCGGCGAACCCGGCCTGACGGCCTCCCGTTTCGTCGCGGGGCCGGACGGTGGCCGTCGTTACCGCACCGGCGACCTGGTCCGCCTGGACGGAGAGGGACGCCTCCACTTCGTCGGACGCAACGACGCCCAGGTCAAGCTGCGCGGCTTCCGCATCGAACTTGGTGAGGTCGAGGCGGTCCTCGGCGCCGCCCCGGGAGTGGCAGGGGCCGCGGTGTCGTTGCGTGACGATCTCGCCGGTGGGAAGGCGCTGGTCGCTCACGTCGCCGGAGCCGGGGTGGACGTGGAACGGATACGCGCCCATGCCGCCGCATCGCTGCCGGCTCATGCCGTCCCGTCGCACTGGGTGGTCCTCGACCGGCTTCCCGTCACGATCCATGGCAAGCTTGACCGGGATGCCCTCCCTGCCCCGTCCCTGAGCGGCTCGGGGAAAGCGGCCGAGGACGGTGAACAGGCCGAGGCTTGCCGCATCATGGGGGAGGTGATCGGGGTTTCCCGGGTCGGGCCCGATGACGACTTCTTCCGTCTCGGCGGGCACTCGCTGCTCGTCGTGAAACTGGTCTCGCAGCTGGCCGCGGCTGGCATTCGGGTCGCCATGCGTGACGTGCTGCTGGCACCGACCGTGCGTGGATTCCTCACCCGTGCCCGTGGCGGGGCACCGGCGACCGGCATCATGCAGGCACCCCGGCCCGCCGATGGCGTCGTTCCCATGTCAGAGGCTCAACGCAGGCTGTGGCTCATCGAGCAGATCGACGGACCCACGCCCGTCTACAACATTCCTGTTGTCGTCGACGCCGATGACATCGACCTCCCGGCCCTGCAGGCCGCACTCGGGGACGTCGTCGCCCGCCACGAGCCGCTGCGAAGCATGGTGTTGCCGGGCGTCGAACCTATGCAGAGGATCATCCCCGCGTCGGAGGCGGTCGCCCTGGTTCCGGTCATCAACGAGATCTGTACCCCGGATGCCGCAACCGCCATCGATGCGGCAGCACGTCACGTGTTCCGGCTCACCGAGGAACTGCCCGTGCGGGTCAGCGTGATCCGGAGCGGGAACGGTTGTTCGGTGGTCGTGGTGCTGCACCACATCGCCGCGGACGGCTGGTCCATGGAGCCGCTGCTGCGTGCCCTGGAAGCGGCCTATGTGGCCCGCTCGGAGGGGCGGGACCCACGACTGCCCCAACCGGCGTTGCAATATCACGACTGGGCGCGCGCCGCGGCGGCGACCGATCCCGCTCGCCTGGCCGAACGGACCACGTGGTGGGAACGCAGGTTGGGTTCGCTGCCGGAGGAGGTCACCTTCCCGCCGGATCGTGCGCGCGGCAAGGCATCCGGACGGGGGGCGGGACAGGTCCGCGCGGAAATCGATGCTGCTACGCAGCGTGGAGTGACGGCCCTGGCCGGTAGGGCCGGCGTCAGTTCGTTTGTCGTGCTGCACGGTGTGTTTGCGGCGCTGCTGAACCTTCACGGGGCAGGCGATGACATCGTGGTCGGTACCGTCACCGCCGGTCGCGACAGCAGTGCACTCGAGGATGTCGTCGGGTTCTTCGTGAACACGGTGGTCCTGCGCAGCGATCTGTCGGGGGATCCGACCTTCGAAGAGCTGCTGGCTCGCCTGAAACTCTCCGATGCCGACTGCCTGGCGTATGCCGACGTGGCCTTCGACAGCGTGGTGGAGCGCCTCAACCCGGACCGTTCAGGGGGACGCCATCCCCTGTTCCAGGTGATGTTCACCACACAGGACCACCGCCGCGAGGCGGTTCCAGGTGCGCTCTTCGACGTGGCGCGTGCCCGCAACCTCGTCGTGGGATCCAAATTCGATCTCACCCTCACCCTGGAGGAGCGTCGCGACGGCATCGGCGTCGTTGCCGACTACTCACGCGACCTGTTCGACGACGAGACCGCGACGGCAATCCTGCACAGATACGTCCTGCTCGCGCAGCGTGTCGTCGCCGATCCGTCGCTGCGCATGCACGAGCTGCGGGGTCATGCCCCAGGGGAGACGGCGGCGATACGGTCCTGGGGGATGCCCACGAAGGTGGACCTCACGCCGGCTGGCCTGGAGACCCTGTTCGCCGACGCGTTGCGCGGTGCCGGTGCGCACGCCCTCGCGGTCGAGGCGCATGACGGTCACCTCACCTATGGTGAACTCGACCTCCGTAGCTCCCGGATGGCCGGGTGGCTGCGGACACAGGGCGTGGAGCCGGGCCACCGGGTCGGGGTGTGTGTGCCGCGTTCCGCCGACACGATCGTCGCTCTGCTCGCGGTGGCCAGAGCGCGGGCGGTTCCGGTGCCGCTGGATGCCACCCATCCCGCCGCGCGTCTACGCCGGCTGGTCGAGGACTGCGACATGCGGGTGGTGCTGGCCGGCGGCGGGGGAATCGAGGCCCTGGAACGAGCCGGTACGAGAACCCCCGTGCTCGATCTGGCCGATGCGGACGGCGACAGCTGCCTGCCAGGGGCCGCACCACGTGGAGGTGACGTCGCTTACATCATCCACACTTCTGGTTCGACTGGCGAACCCAAGGGCGTCGAGATTCTCAAACGCGGACTGGGCGCATTCGCCCGGGCACAGGAGGAACGCTACGGCCTCACCCCCGGCACGCGGGTGCTGCAACTTGCTTCCCTCGCCTTCGACGCATCGATCCTGGAGTTCTGCCTCGCCTGGCCCGCGGGAGGCACCCTCGTCGTCCCGCCACCCGGTGTGCTCGTCGGCGACGAACTGGCGCAGTGGTTGTCGCGCTGCGATGTCTCCCTGGTCACTCCAGGTGCCCTGGCCACGGTCGATCCCGCCGGTCTCGACGGGCTCGACACCCTGCTGGTCGGTGCCGAGGCGTGCAGCGCCGAACTTGTCGCACGGTTCGCCCCTGGACGTTCGATGTTCAACGCCTACGGGCCGACGGAGGCGACGGTCGCGGCCACAGTGGCAGGGCCGCTCACAGCTGGTCGGGACGCACCCCCCATCGGAGGCCCACTGGCCGGTGCGCGCCTGCTCGTGCTGGACTCCCTGCTGCGACCGGTCCCGATCGGAGTCGACGGTGAGCTCTACATCGGGGGCCCCGGTGTCGCTCTCGGCTATCGCGATCGCGCAGGTCTGACCGCGACCCGCTTCGTCGCCGATCCCGATGGCGGCGGGGAACGGGTCTACCGCACCGGTGATGTGGTGCGCTGGAACCGTGCGGGAGAGCTGATCTACCGCGGTCGCAGCGACGAGCAGGTCAAGCTGCGCGGCTTTAGGGTGGAGCCGGGCGAGATCGCCGCCGTGCTGCGTGCCGTCGAGGGGGTGGAGCAGGTGCACGTGATGGTCCGCGAGGATCAGGCGGGCCAGCCGGCTCTCGTCGTGTACGTCACTCCCGCCGGGATCTCCACCGGCGCCGTGCTGGAGTGCGCCAGGGCCGAACTTCCCCCACACGCTGTGCCCTCGCACGTCATCGCGCTGGATGCGCTCCCGCTGACGGCCAACGGGAAACTCGACCTCGCGGCTCTCCCGGAACCCGGAGGCAGCGCACCCGGTGACGACCTCGTCGCCCCGCTCACCGATGTGGAACGCGCCATCTGCGAGGCCTACGAAACAGTCCTGCGATGCCCCGGGGTCGGGCGGACGACCGACTTCTTCGCCATCGGGGGGCACTCCCTGGCGGCGGCTCGGGTGGTCGCTGCAGTGGCAAATGCGGGCTGGGCGGTCAGTATCCGCGACCTGTTTGAGGCCCCCACACCGGCTGCGTTGGCGTCCCGAGCCGCCGCCGCTGCAGTGCCACGCCGTCCGCGTCCCCGCCTTACCCCACGTTCCCGCGTCTGAACTTCTGGAGAGAAGACATGTCTCAGCCCCTTTCCTGCGGTCAACGCCGGCTCTGGTTCATGGCCCAGACGGAGCCCGGTTCTCCCGCCTACAACATCCCGCTGGCGATGCACCTGGCCGGTGACGTCGACCGGGTCGCGCTGGCCCGGGCGGTGCGTGACGTCGCCGCCCGACACGAGGTGCTGCGCACCCATGTCCGCGTGGTCGACGGTGAGCCCGTGCTCAACGTCGTGGAACCCGAGGACCTGCCGGAGCTGCTGCGGTGCATGACTCACATCGGTGACCCCGATGCCGCGATGCGTCGTCTGGCCGTCGAGCCGTTCGACCTGGCTGGGGAGTTGCCGCTGCGGGTGCACCTCATTGCCGAACCCGGAGGGTGGATCCTTCTGATCGTCGTGCACCACATCGCGGCTGATGGGGTCTCCATGGAGCCGTTGGCGCGGGACCTCGGTGAGGCCTACGCGGCCCGCCGGGACGGGACGCCCTGGGAGCGGGAACCGTTGGAGGTCCAGTACGCAGACTTCGCCGCCTGGCAGCGCGAACTGCTGGGCGATGTCCACGACCCCGGGTCACTCGCCCACGAACAGACCGAGTACTGGCGCACCCGGCTGGCCAACGCCCCGCAGGACACCGAGCTGTCGTTGGCGACTCCCCGTCCAGCCGTCGCCACGGGCAGGGGATCGCGTGTGTTCGTGCCCGTTCCCGCGCCCCTCCGCGACCGGCTGCGTGCCGTGGAACGTGACCTGGGATGCACCCCCCACATGCTGAACCAGGCAGTGGTGGCCGCCCTGGTGAGTCGTTTCGGTGTCGACGACGTCGTACTCGGCACGCAGGTCGCTGGCCGCGATGAGGAAGCTCTTGCTGACATGGTGGGGCTGTTCGTCAACACCCTGGTGATGCGCCATCGCATCTCCGCCGCCACCACCTTTGCTGAGCTGTGCGATGACGTGCGTAATGCGACACTGGATGCTCTGGAACACTCCGACCTGCCCTTCGATGTGTTGGTGGAGCACCTCAACCCGACCCGCTCCATGAACCGGCACCCGGTGTTCCAGATCGGTGTGGCGGCCAGGCAGGGCGACGACATCGACCTTGACCTCGGGGTTCCCGCCACGGCAGTCACCGACCTCGACCTGGGCACGGCGCAGTTCGACCTCAACTTCTGCCTGTTCGACCGCGCGGACGGCAGCGCCGAGATTGAGGTGGAGTTCTCGGGGGATGTCTACGACGAGGCACGTGCCCGCTACCTCGGCCAGGCCTGGTGTGAGCTCGCCGCTGAGGCCAGCGCGCGGCCCGATGCTCCGGTGTGTGAGCTGAACGTGGTTCCAGCCGACATCGTCGAGCAGGTCACCGCATGGGGTATTGGTGAGCCCTGCCCGGAACCGGTGCGTTTCATCGAGTTCTTCGATCACGCTGTGGCGACGCGTCCCACGGGCATCGCGGTCGAGGAGGGGACACAGGCCGTCACCTACGCCGACCTGGACGCGCGCGTCGAGACCCTGGCCCGCGGGCTCCGCGCCCTGGGCGCCGGCCCCGGGGTCGTGGTGGCGGTCAGCCTGCCGAAGAACATCGACGCCGTTGTAGCCATTCTGGCGGTGTGCCGCACGGGTGCGGCCTACCTGCCGATCGATCCGGCCCAACCTGACGAGCGGATCGCCTTCATGGTCGAGGACGCGGCTCCGATTGCCGTGATCACCGACTCCGCGAACCAGCAGCGTTTTGGGCTCCTGCCGGTCGTTGACGCCACCTCCGTGGTGGATGCCCCTGCCCCCGTGGAGTGGCCGCTTCCGGAGATCTCCGATGTTGCCTACGTCATCTACACATCCGGGTCGACTGGCCGCCCGAAAGGCGTGGAGGTCACCCATAGCGGTCTGGCGGGTACGGTCGCCTCGCAGGTGCGCGGCTTCGGGCTCGACGGGTCGCTGAAACTGTTGCAGTTGGCGTCGTTCAGCTTTGACGTGTCCGTCATCGACCTGCTCACCGTGTTTGCCGTGGCCGGCACCATCGTGCTCCCTGGAGAGGGAGTCGTCGCGGGTGATCGTCTGGCGCAGCTTCTGGAGGATCATCGCGTCACCTACTGCGAACTCACGCCGTCACGGCTCCAGAGCCTGGAACCGGGCGCGTTCGAGCACCTGCGCAACATCAATCTCAGCGGCGAGGCCTGCCCGGAGTCTCTGGTGCGGGCGTGGGCGAGTGGCCGCAGGATCCTCAACACCTACGGACCCACGGAAGTGACCGTCACCAGTGTGGTGTCGTGGCCGCTGGACGGCCTGCGGCCACCGGAGATCGGGCATCCGACCGACGGTCTCGTCGCCCGGGTGCTGGATGAGAGGCTGCGACCCGTGGCGCCGGGTGTTCCTGGGGAGCTGTACCTGTCCGGCCCGGGCCTGGCGCGCGGCTACAGGCACCGTCCCGGAATGACGGCGTCGCGTTTCGTCGCTGACCTCGATGCACCGGGGGAGCGCATGTACCGCACGGGTGATGTCGTGCGGTGGCGTGCGGACGGGGAATTGGAGTTCATCGGTCGCAGCGACGACCAGGTGAAGATCCGTGGTTTCCGCATCGAGCTGGGGGAGATCGAATCCGAGGTCAAGGCGGTCGAGGGTGTGCAGGCCGCCGCGGTGATCGTCCGTGAGGACAGCCCCGGCGACCAACGAATCGTCGCCTATGTCGTCGGCAGTGCCGATGGAGCGGAGATCAAACGCCGGGTGGCGCGACAGCTGCCGGCATACATGGTGCCCTCCGCGGTCGTGGCCCTCGATGCGCTGCCGCTCACCGTCAGCGGCAAGCTGGACGTGCGGTGTCTACCGGTGCCCGCCGTCGAGAATCCGGGCACGGGACGGCGAGCCTCCACGCCACGGGAGGAGGCGGCCTGCCGCTGTTTCGCCGAGATACTCGGCCTGGACGAGGTCGATGTGGATCAAGGGTTCTTCGAGCTTGGTGGGCACTCGCTGCTCGCGGTCCGGTTGATCAGCCGCTGGCAGGAGATGATCGGTGGTTCCATCACGTTGCGTGACGTGTTCGAGGCGCCGACCCCGCTCGGTCTGCTGGAGCGTTCTGTCGTAGATGTGGCGTCGGAACCCGACCTGGTGCCGTGCGAGCGACACGGCGACGTGCCCGTGTCCGCCCCGCAGAGGAGGATGTGGTTCCTCAGCCGCCTCGACGAGGCCGCCGTCTACAACGTGCCCATCGTGCTGCAGGTCGCGGGTCGCCTCGACGAGGGTGCCCTGCAGGCGGCGCTCAACGATCTGGTCGGACGTCACGAGAGCTTGCGCACGATCTTCCCGGACGTCGACGGCACACCGTATCAGCGGATTCTGCCGGCAGGGACAGCAGTGCCTCTGGACGTGCGGGAGACCGATGACGCTGATGAGGTCGACGAGGTTCTCGTCCGGATCGCCCGCGAACCCTTCGACCTGGGCCGCGAGATTCCGTTGCGCGCCACCATCGTGCGTGGCAGGACCCGCGACCTGCTGGCGTTGGTGCTGCACCACATAGCCACCGATGGCTGGTCCGTCACTCCGCTGGCCCGGGACCTGGGGCGTGCCTATGCTGCCCGTGAACTCGGGGACGCCCCACAGTGGGAACCGCTTCCCGTGCAGTACGCCGACTACACCGAGTGGCTGCGGCGACGGGCCGGGACGCACGACCCCAGGACTGGGCTCGACCACTGGGTTCGTACCCTCGCGGGGTTGCCCGCCGAGATCCCTCTGCCGTACGCCCGGCAGCGACACGGACGATCAAGCAACGCCGGTTCCTGGGTGCCGTTTTCCATTGATGCGGAGCTGCACCGTCGCATCGACGAGCTGGCCCACGAGTGTGGGGTCACCACGTTCATGGTGCTCCAGGCCGCGATGGCCCTGGCCCTTCGTCTCCTCGGGGCGGGTACCGACATTCCGCTGGGGACGATGGTCGCCGGACGTGATCACGAGGCACTGTCCGACCTGATCGGTTTGTTCATCAACGCCATCGTGTTGCGCACCGATGTCTCCGGCGATCCGACGTTTTGTGAGTTGCTGGCCCGGGTGCGCGAGACCGATCTCGCCGCCTTTGATCATCAGGACGTCGCTTTCGAGGACGTGGTCGAGGAATTGCAGCCGGAGCGGCAACCCGGCCGTCACCCGCTGTTCCAGGTGGCACTGGTCGTGATGACCGAGGACAACGAACCGGAGTGGTCGCTGGGATCGCTGCCCACCACGGTGCTGGGACAGGATACTCAGTTCGCCCGATTTGATCTGACCTTCTTCCTGGATGAGCATCGTGCCGGGGGAGCAGCCTCCGGGATCACCGGCGTCATCGAGTACGCGACCGGCCTGTTCGACCGGGCCGATGTGGAGCAGCTGGGGCAGCGCATTCTCTCCGTGCTGCTGCAGGCAGTGGAGGATCCCTCGCGACGCCCATCACGGACAACCGTCACCCTGCCGTCCGAGGCCGGGTGGGAACGCGAGGCAGGGGAGAGTGTCGCATCCCTGGCCACTTTGCCGGAGCTCTTCGCACGCCGGGTGGCGGCTGACCCGGACCGGACGGCTGTCGAGTGTGACGGTGAATCCCTCACCTTCGCGGAACTCGATGAGTGCTCCACTCGGTGGGCACGGCTGCTGACCGAGCAGGGAGTCGGCCCCGAGGTCGTCGTCGCGAGCTGCCCGTCACGCTCGGTGTTCTCCATCGTCGCCCTGCTGGCGATCATGAAGGCGGGCGGGGTGTGGCAGCCGATTGATCTCACCTACCCTGATGAATACCTCAGCTTCTTGCTCGAGGATTCCGGTGCCGCACTGGTGCTGTGCGAGGAGGCCGCGGCCCACCGTTTCACCATTCCCAGGCTCGTGATCGATGCACCAGAGACGGTCAATCGGCTCTCCGCCGCCACCGCGACGCCCGCTGGTCCTTCCAGCGTGTACGGCGCCGCCTACATCCTCCACACGTCGGGATCCACCGGGCGACCCAAGGGCGTTGTCGTCAGCCATGCCGGTATGGCCGGTGTGGCCCAGAGCTGCACCGCCTATGGCGTGACACCGGAAAGCGTCGTGATGCAGTTCATCGCGCACAGCTTCGACGTCGCCATGTTGGAGATGGGCATGTCGTTGCTGGTCGGTGCCACCCTGCTCATGGTGCCGGAACGGGCGCGTACGCTCGGCCCCGAGTTCGTGAGCATCCTCCGACGCTGCACCCACGCCGTCCTCACCCCCTCAGTCGCGACGGCGCTGGACACCGCCGACATTCCCTCGGGGCTGACGCTGATCCTGATCGGTGAGGCATTTCCCGCGGGGCTCGTCGAGGACATCGGGCATCGGGTACAGCTGTTCAACCTGTACGGGCCGACGGAGACCACCATCGATGCCACCGTGCACCAGGTCGATGCCCATGACGTCGACCCAGTGCCGATCGGCCATCCCACTCCTGGTAAGAACGTGGCAGTGCTCGACGAGTTCCTGCACCCCGTGCCCGTCGGTTGCGTCGGTGAGCTCTACGTGGGTGGTGCCGCGCTGGCCCGGGGATACGCCGGGCGACCGGGGATGACGGCCAGTCGATTCGTCGCCGATCCCGGGGGCGACGGGCAGCGGCTGTACCGCACCGGTGACCTGGTGTGCCGTGGCCGTGACGGTGCACTGCGATTCCTCGGGCGCGCCGATGACCAGGTGAAGATTCGCGGTTTCCGCATCGAGCTGGGCGAGGTCGAGATCGCGCTCGCAGGCCTGCCGGGAGTCACTGCTGCTGCGGCGATGGTGCGTCGCGACCTCGGGCCCGACGCGGTGCTGGTGGGTTACGTGGTCGGTGCCATCGATCCCATGGCTGCGCGACGTTTCTTGGCGGCCAGGCTGCCGAAACAGGCCGTTCCGGACCACGTCGTGGTTGTGGACGAATTCCCCACCACCGTGCAGGGAAAACTTGACAAGACCCGGCTGCCCGCTCCGCAGTGGAGAAGTCAACGCGGCTACATTGAGCCCGAGGACGGTGTCGAGGCACTGCTGGCCGAGATCTGGCAGGAGGTTTTCGCGGACGATCGCATGATCGGTGCCCTGGATCATTTCTTCGAGTCCGGTGGGAACTCGCTGCTGGCGGTCAAGGTGGCGGCGCGGGTCAGCGACCGTCTAGAGGTCGACCTGCCGCTGCGCGATGTTTTTGAAGCACCCGTGCTGCGGGACCAGGCCGTGATCCTGGAAACCATGCTGCTCGCCGACCTGGAAGAGGAACCCACATCATGACCGCCAAACCTAGCCCCAACCCGGTGAGACAGAGTGCCGTGACCTCTCAACAAGAGCGCAGGAAACAGGTGCTTGCCGAGCGGTTGCACAGAGCCCGATCGGGCATCTCCGGCCCCGGTCCGCGTCCGGCTGACGCCATCGTCCCATTGGGTCCCGCCCAGACCGGGTTGTGGGTCGAGGATCGCATGGACCCGGGGTCCGCCGCATACGTGGTGGGTTTTGGCCTCAGGGTTCAGGGGCCGGTTGACCAGCAGCAGATCCGGGACGCCTGCCGAGCGCTGACGGCCCGCTACGACATCCTGCGCGCCAGCTACCCGGCGGATGACCGGGGGGAAACAACGGTGATGCTCCACGAGGACATCGGAGTGGAACTCCCGGTCATGGATCTGCGTGATGCCGACGACCCGTTGAGTGCGGCCGAAACGGAGTTCTCGCGTACACTCGCGACACCGTTCGACGTTGCTGCCGGTCCTCTGGCGCGTTTTCACTCGTTGACACTCGCCGACGATGATCACGTCGTGCTCCTCACGGCCCACCACCTCATCGTCGACGGGTGGTCCGTGGAGCTGCTGAAGGCACACCTGCGGCAGGCGCTCGAGCAGGCCGCCCACAACGGCAGCATCGATCTCGGCGCACGTCCCCTGCAGTACGAGGACATCGCGGTGTACGAGGCCACCGTGGAGCGTGCTGCCAGACGCGAACGGGCACTGGCGCAGCGGGTAGAGAGGCTCGCAGGAACCCGGAACCTGGAACTCGATGTCGCCAAGCCTCGTCCAGCCACCATGTCGAGCCGGGGCCGCACCCACGAGTTCACGCTTCCGGCAGGGCTTGTCGAACAACTCAAGGCACTGGCTGCCGCCGAAGGAGCCACCTTCTACATGGCCATGCTCGCGCTGTACCAGGTGCTACTGGCCAGGCACAGCACCCAACGAGATTTCGTGATCGGCACACCGGTGGCGAACCGTGACACCAGTGGAGCCGAGGACGTGGTCGGCAATTTCGTGAACATGGTGGCCATGCGTTCCCAGCTGGCCGACAACCCGAGCTTCCGGGAACTGCTCTCCCGTAGTCGCGAAACCGCGTTGGACGCGTTCTCCTCCCAGAACGTGCCGTTCGGCGACATCGTCAAGGCGCTCGCTCTGCCGCGGGTCGCTAACACCTCACCGCTGTTCCAGGTCAGTCTGGCAGTCGATGAGCTGGCCACCGCGGTGAAACCTGCCACGAATGAGTCCGACACGCTCCGGTTCAGTGAGATTGGGGCCACCACCGCGGTAACCCATTACGATCTCGGACTGCACATCTGCTCGGACGAAGCCGGCCGTTATGTGGCATCCCTGATGTATCGCACCGACCTGTTCGACGCGTTCCGGATCGAGACGCTGGCCGATCGCCTGACCATGCTGCTCGCCCGTGTTGTCGCCGATCCCATGGTTCGTGTGCTCGACATCGACCTGCTCACCGATACCGAACATGACCTTGTCACGCGCGTGTGGGCGCAGGGACCGGTCCGGAAGGTTGCGCCCGACCGTACGCTGCACCAGCTGATCCGGCTCGGCGCGAACCGTGATCCGTCGCGTCCGGCGGTGGTCGAGGGCGACGAGGCGATCACCGTCGGTCAGCTGCATGGGCGCGCCGACAGGATCGCCCTACGCCTGGCGGCCAAGGGGATCGGCCCGGATGTGAAGGTGGCGATCGCATTCAACCGGGCGATCCCCGCGGCCACCTCGATTCTCGGGGTGCTGGCAGCCGGTGGCGCCTACGTGCCGTTGGACCCGGCCATGCCACGTGATCGCCTCGAATACATCCTGGCCGACTCTCACGCTGCCCTGTGCATCCACGACGGCACCCTCGAGGTGGACACGGACGTCGAGACCATCTCCTACGACGATCTCCTGGCCGAGCGATCGGTGGCCGTTCCAACCCCGGCGGCTCCGAGCAACCTCGCCTATGTCATCTACACATCCGGGACCACGGGCAGACCGAAAGGAGTGGAGGTCGAACAGCGTGAGGTCGTTCACTACTTGCGGGACGTCTCCTCCGATCTGGATGTGGTGCGTGGTGGCTCGTACGCGCTGTTGCAGTCGCTCGCGTTCGACTTCAGCCTGCCGATGTTCTATCTACCCCTGATCCATGGTGGCACCCTCCACGCCATGGATGGCCGCATCACGGGGGAGGAACTGGCGCGGTTCCTGGCGCGCCACGAGGTAAACCACCTCAAGATGACGCCTTCACACTTGGCGGCGCTGACCGCCCAGGTGGCTGCGGCAGCGGTCGCGCCGCGCCGCAGTCTGGTGCTTTCCGGCGAGGGTTCTCCCTCGCAGTGGATGCGTGACCTGGCGAAGAATGTCGATTGCCGTGTCATCAACAACTACGGGCCGACCGAGGCCATCGGAGCCTGCACCGCCACCGAGGTCACTCCCGACCTCGAGACTCTCGAGGCGGTGTGGCCGATCGGCACTCCGATGCCCGGCGTGCGGACCTACGTGCTCGACGACCGGCTGCGTCCGGTGCCACCGGGGGTGCGCGGGGAGCTGTACATTTCCGGTCGCCTGGCGCGCGGCTACCTGTCACGCCCGGGCATGACCGCGTCGTGTTTCGTCGCCGATCCGCTGAGCGGTGCCGGCGAACGCATGTACCGCACCGGTGACGTGGTGAGCTGGCGTCCCGACGGGCAGCTGGCCTTCCACGGACGCACCGACGACCAGATCAAGATCCGCGGCTACCGCGTCGAACTGGGTGAGGTCGAATCCGTCCTGGCGACCATGGAGGGCGTCGCCCAGTGCGTCGTCGACCTGCGGGGCGAGCCGGGTCACGAGCGACTGGTGGGGTGGATCCGGTGGGCCGAGGGCATCACACCCGTCGCCGATGCCGGCATTCGTGACCACCTGGCGCGCACTCTGCCGGATTACATGATTCCTCGGGCCTATGCCACGGTGGATGTGTTCCCGACTAAGGGGAACGGCAAGGTGGACCGGGCCGCCCTGACCGAGCCGGAACGCGGCGTGGTTGCGGCTGCTGACATCGCTCCCCGTACCGAGCTGGAGGCAGGCCTCGCTGCCGTCTACGCCGATCTGTTGGGAATCAGGACCCCCAGTGTTGTCGCGGACTTCTTCGACTTGGGCGGCGACTCGCTGCTGGCGACGAAGGCCGTTGCCTATATCAAACCGATCGTGGGGGAGGAAGTGACTGTCTCCGTGATGGACATCATCTCCAACCCCACCATTGAGAAGCTGGCGAAACTGATCGAGGACCGGCGGGGTGGTGGTGTCGAACGCCATCTGTTGTACGAGCTCACGAAGCCGATCAGTGCGGCAGAGCGCGTCGCGTCAATTGTTACCATCCCTTACGGTGGTGCAAATGCCAGCGTTTTCAGTGACCTGGCCGAAGCGCTCCCGACGGGGTACTCGCTCTACTCGGTGGAACCCCCGGGACATGACGTGGCTCTTGGTGGGGAGGCGCTCCCGACCCGCGAACTGGCTGCGGCCGTCGCCGACGAGATCTTGCAGCGGATCGATGGCAATTTGATCATCTACGGTCACTGCGTTCCCGGATCCGCCGTGGCAGCGGCCGTTGCGGAGGAACTCACCCGCCGAGGCCGTGGCATCGAGGCCCTCTACATCGGGGGCGCCTTCCCGGTGGCCCGACCAGCCAACAGGGTCCTCGCGACCCTGGCCAGATGGTCCGCCCGGGATCGGCTCACCTCCGATAGAAACCACACCAACTGGTTGGCCGGTATGGGGACCGACATCAACGCCATGGACGAGGAACACGCAGCCCACATGGTCAAGGCCATGCGCCAGGACGCCCGGTTCGCGGAGGACTACTTCACAGACGTCTTCAGCGGTGACGTGCAACGCATCCAGGCCCCGGCGATCAGCGTCATCGGTGAATCCGACCAGACCACCCGGTTCTGGGAGGAGCGCAGCGACGAATGGTCCGTGTACTCCGATCGAACCGCGTCTGTCTGTATTCAGGATGCCGGCCACTACTTCCTCAATTACCGGCCCGACGAACTGGCCGAGATCCTCACAACGGTGCATCGCCGGGTCATGGACCACACGGAGTCCAGTCTCACCCGCCCCGTCCGAGGGACCGCCGCGACGTGGTGGCTGCACGACAGCAGGATCGCGAGGGAGACGGTCAGACCCGGCTACCAGCCCAGACTCAGGTCCGTGCTGCAGGGCGGTCGAGAATCCGCCGAAACGCTACCCGGGCTCGGGAAGTTCGCCACCATCGCATCGGGGCAGATGATCTCGTTCACGGGATCGACGTTGACCGAGTTCGCGTTGCCGCTGTGGGTGCTGACCCAGACCAATGACCTGGTGCTCTTCGGAGTCTTCGGGGTGCTGGGAGTCCTGCCGAACCTGATCGTGTCCCCCATCGCAGGGGCGATTGTCGACAGATTCAACCGCCGCACGCTCATCATGCTCTTCGACGCGGCCTGCATGGTTCTGCTCGCGCTGCTCCTGTTGCTGACGATGACCAACGCCATGGAGCTGTGGAACATGATGCTGGCGTTCGGTCTCGTGGCCTGCGCCGTCACCTGCCAGCGCGTGGCCTTCCAGTCCGCGCTGCCGCAGATCGTTCCGAAACGCTACCTGGGCCACGCGAACGGCATGTTGCAATCGGCCATCGGGGTCGCGAATTTCATCGCACCATTGTTCGGGGTCGGCCTGCTCGCCGTCTTTGGGCTGCCAGGAATCCTGGCGTTCGATGTCATCTCCTACGTGTTCGCGATCGCCACCGTCGCTCTGATCCGTTTCCCGGCCGCCATGCCGGAGGTTCCGGAGTCCTTGTGGGAGGAGATCCGTGGTGGTTTCCGGTTCTCGATGCGCAACAGGTACTTCCGTTCCATGCTGCTGTACTTCGCGCTGATCAACCTGTTCCTGGCTCCCCTCCTCTCGCTGGTTGCCCCGCTGGTGTTGACCTTCGGATCCCTGAGTGAGGTTGCCATCGTCACCGCAATCGCTGGTGGCGCGGGCATCCTTGCCGGAATCGGGATGAGCATCTGGGGCGGCCCACGCCACCGTCGCATGGACGCTGTTCGCGTGATGTCGTTGATGTTGGGAATCTGCGCCCTCATCATCGCTTCCCAGCCTTGGCTGCCGCTGGTGTGCATGGGAGTTTTTGGGCTATCGGGATTGATCATGCTGGCCAACGGTGTCGTGATGACGATCATCCAGACGAAGGTGCCGGTCCGTCTCCAAGGCCGTGTGTTCGCGATCAACACCATGGTGTCCACCGCGAGCGCGCCGCTGGGTTTCGGCGTGCTGGCGCCCCAGGGCACGGCTTTGATGGAGTGGCTGATGGCGAATGTCCCCGGTGTGGAGGCCGTGGTAAAGGTGGTGCTGGGGGACGGCCCCGGGCGTGCCATTGCCATGGTCTATGTGGTGTGTGGCCTGGTCGTTATCGCCTTGGTGATCTCCACGAGGCGGTGGCGCACCCTGGTCCGGTTCGACGATGAGGTGCCCGACGCGCGCCCGGATGACCTCATCGGTCTAGCGCAGTCCAGGGCACGTCGCGACAGTGGGACGGATGTCGTACACACGATCGAGGAAAACGGGACCCTGGAGCTGGAGAAGGTGGGATCCTGATGCCGGGATGTCAGGAATGGCTTCGGAACTACGGCGCCACCGATCTCTGCCCCGATGTTCGGATGGTGTGCTTCCCCCACGCAGGGGGAACCGCCAGCGCATACGCCACGTGGCGGGACGGGCTCGCCAGAGGTGTGGAGTTGGTCGCCGTGCGTTACCCGGCACGCGAGGACCGCCTCCTCGACCCTCCGGTGTCGTCCCTTCGTGCCATGGCACGGATGGTCGCCGCCGATCTGGAGACCCTGCACGCCGAGGCATCTCTCCCACTGGTGCTGTTCGGGCACAGCATGGGCGGATCCATTGCCCACGAGGTGGCGGTGCTGCTGCGCGCGGTCGGGCTGCCCGTTGTGCTGCTGTTGGTTTCCGCAAGGCTTCCCGTCGAGGCACTCACACCGGGACGACACCAGTCCGACGAGGAGCTGACCGCGACGCTGTGTGACATGGATCCGGACACCGGTGAGGTGTTGGGCGACCCGGAGCTGCGTGAACTGGTGTGGCCCGCGATCCGGGCCGATCATGACGCGACGAATCGTTACCACGGTCATCGGCTTCCTCGCCTGGACATACCCATCGTGGCTTTGGGTGGATATGGCGATGATCGTGTCGATCCGAACGCCTTGAGCTTGTGGAAGGAATGCACCGATGCTGAGTTTCAGATATCTCTCTTCGAGGGCGGGCATTTTTACTACCGTAAAGACTTGGGGACGTTCTTGAGTGTCGTCAGCACTCACGTATTCGGTGTCACGGCCAGTTTTTCACGGCTGAAACGGAGTCGTGATCATACGTGACGAGAGATCACGGGAGCGTTCCTGTGCCAACAGGGAAGCCCCGGCGTTGCTGTTGTCGATGGTGTACCCGAATCACGTTTTCTACCATAAGGAGGTTTACTGGTGACAAACTCAGTCTACTTGTCCGAAGAACACGGCACGTCACGATCCGATGGTCTTGCACCCGACATCCCACCACGTGCGTACTGGGGCCCTGGGCGGGTCGGGACGGCTGTCGGCATCGTCGTCCGGTTTGTCGTCTACCTGACCATCATGTGGGTGCTGTTCGAGGGCCTGAAAGCTATCATGGCCAACTTCGTGCCCGCGGAGGAACTGGAAACGGTCCTCACCCTTCCCCCCGCGCTCATGCAGATAGTGGCGACCGGTAGCGCGTATTTCCTGGTTGTCCGTTTTCTGGAGCGGCGGCGCAGCATCCATGAGCTCAGAGCACACTGGGCCTGGGGACTGGCGATCGGCCTGGCCTGTGGCGCAGCTGCCCTACTTTTCTGCTGTGGTGTCCTCACGCTGGCCGGCGGGTACCAGTGGAGCGTCATGGAGTATCCGGATCTAGGTGCCATAGCCGTGACAACCTTTGGAGCGGGAGTCAGCGCGGGTATCGGTGAGGAACTGCTGTACCGCGGGATTGGCTACCGCCTGATGGAGCAGATGTTCGGCACGTGGGCGGCCATCATTGGATCCGGGCTGGTGTTCGGAATCATGCACATAACCAACCCCGGTGCCACCCTGTGGGGAGGGATCGCGGTGGCCCTGACCGGTGGGATGTTGCTCGGGACGCTGTACGCCCTGACGCGTTCCCTGTGGTTCGTGATCGGCTACCACGCCGCCTGGAACGTCGTGCAGGGCCCACTGCTGGGGATACCGGTCTCCGGATACGAGATGCCGGCCTTCCTGCATGCCACCGCGACCGGACCGGACTGGCTCACCGGAGGTGAGTTCGGCGCCGAGGGCAGTGTCATCACCGTGGGCCTGATGTTCGTGGTGACCATCGGGTTGGTCGCGATGCTGGCGCGTCGCCGCCGTGAGCGTGTCGTGGCACCGATCTGGTCCGCACGCAGAAGGCCTGAGTCCATCCAGCCGGAGCAGCGCGCCGACGGTGAGGGGTCCACCCCAGCCTGATGCCTGGAGCAGGTCGGGGATCTCCCCGAACAAGGGATCGCTTGCAGTGACGTCGGGGTCCTGGACGGAGCAGTGACGTGTCGTCCGGGCCGGGGTCTTCCCGGATGTGGAGGCTTTGGGGTGAGCAGTAGGCTGTGCCCCGAATGCAAGTCTGCACTGATGGAAGAAGATGTCTGCTCAGCTCTACGCCCTCGGTCGCTGGTGTTTTCAACATGCAAAACTGGTTCTAGCCGTGTGGCTGCTCGTGGTCCTGGCCATGGGGGGTGCCGCTCTGGCCTTCCGGGGCAGCTTCGCCGACGTATTCAAGATCCCCGGTTCCTCCTCCCAGGTTGCCCTCGACAAGCTACGGATGACCTTCCCGCAGGGCGCCATGACCCAGGCCGCTGCGATCTTCGTGGCCCCCGAAGGCGGTCGGGTCGACGATTTCCGCGACGTCATCGAGGACACTATCGCCGAGCTGGAATCGATCGACTTCATCAACTCGGCTGCATCCCCGTGGAACGAACGGATCACCGGCATGGTTTCCGACGATGGCCGGGCCGCCATCGTCGCGATCTTGATCGACACCAAGGGCGCCCCGACCACTGAGCAGCTTGCCACACTCAGTGCCGTCGCCGAACGCATGTCCCAGCGGTTGCCGCAGGGCGCCACCCTCGACATGGGGGGTCAGGCCTTCAACATCGAACTGCCGAGTCTGAGCGTCACGGAGGCTGCCGGGTTGGGGGTAGCGCTGGTGGTGCTGACGCTGGTGCTCGGTTCCCTGGTGGCCGCCGGGCTGCCGCTGCTGACCGCGGTCACGGGGGTGGGGGTGACCATGGCCGTCATGC
>ERZ773038.476-NODE-476-length-26669-cov-66.794657_pt1 | contig 26669 bp, 20 predicted proteins | sample MGYA00511665_ERZ773038 | MGnify/ENA primary metagenome ERZ773038 (study PRJEB29015, sample SAMEA2737966) | human oral metagenome | biome: human oral; feature: human-associated habitat; material: dental | place: China | collected 2028 ... | reverse complement strand
TTTTGGGCCGGATGAGCGCCCGGAACACGGCCGGGCTGGATTCCCGGGTGGGCAGGCCCGACCCGAGGGGCGGGTTTTGCAGGTGTTTACACACCCACCCGGCGCGGTTGCCTTTGACTTCGGGCCGGAGTTGGGGGGCGAGGGTGTTTTTGGGTGCTTTGAGGGCATCGGTAGTTTCCCAATCACCGAGGATGACAGAGCGGGCGGCAAGCCGGGAGGCTTGGGTGACGTCGAAGACGGTGGGTTCGGAGACTCGAACGGTTTCGACCAGGTGAGAGTCGTAGTCTTGGGGGAAGGAGTCGACTTCGGTGATGAGTATTTCGTTGTAGGAGCCGTGGAAGCGGTCGCTGATGCGTTCATCGAGGTCGGTGGGCCAGGCCACGGGGTCGTCGGTGGAGACGTCGGCGAGGTTGGTGTTGATGTCTTTGCGCCGGTCGGCTTCGATGAGGTCGGCGTGGGCGTCGTTGATTTCGCGGACGAGCCGGCTGAGCCCGGAGACGCGGAAGTCGTCGAGGACGGGCATGAGGTTGCGGGAGAGGGCGGACAGGAACCCGGTTTCGAATTGGCCGCGGTAGGCGTAAGCGATTTCGCCCATGGTTTCGTCAAGGTTGTAGGCGCGGCCGCGGCCGTTGATGGGTTGGAGTATGACGTCGACTTGGCCGGGTTTGGCGAGGGGATTGTAGTTGGTGGTTTTATGGCTGATGTTGTTGAGGGCGGGGAGGATGCGTTGTTGGATGAGGTCGGTGATTTCGTTGAGGACAGCTTCGACGAAGGGGACGCCCATGGTTGCCAGTTCTACCTCGCAGACGCTGATGAGGTTGTTCATGAGTTCGTCGGCGTAGGCGTAGATGGCCGTGTAAGCAGCATTATTGAGGTCGGTGGTGATAGTGGCGGCGAGGGCCGGGTGGGCGAGCCGATCGTAGACGGCGGCAGCCCATTCTTGGCCGCGTTGGCCTTCGACGTATTGGGGGAGGCTGTTGCGAAGGGTAGCGACGCAGGTGTCGGCGGCGGTGGCGAGTTCTTGGCCGAAGATGCTGCGGAGCCATTGGCCGATCATGTGGCCGGTGGGTTGGGTCGTCCGCATTTGGGGGAGGAATTTGAGGGAGGTGAAGACGTTGGGGAGTCGTTCTTCGAGTCGGGCTTTGAGTTGTTCTTCGGCGGTGGCGGGGTTGACGGGGTCGAGGTGGCCGCGGAGGAGCCGGTCGAAGGCCGAGCGAGCGAGGCGTTGGGCGGCGTATTCGGCGTATTTGTCGCGGCCCATGGAGAGTTGGGCGAAGCCCATGGTGCCCCAGGGCATGCCGTCCCAGGGGAGGCCGTTGGGTTCGGCCCAACCGAGGTAGTTGCGGTTAGCGTCGGGGGATCCAGTGTTGCCGAGGGAGTAGGCGACGAAGCTTTCGCATGCTTGTTCGGAGTACATGAGGGCACTGAGGGCGCGGCCCAGCCCGCGGTAAACCCCGTTGGAGCTGCCGTCGCCAAAGACTGCGCCTTGGTCACCCATGCGGTTGCCTATGGGGAACATGCGTGCGAAGGTAAAGGGTTCGTTGGCGCCGTTGATGCCGAGGGCGGAGAACAGTGCGGTATCGGATTCGACGGCGGCCCCGGATTGGGCGGCGACGGCTTCGCCGAACATGGCGAGCGAGTTAGGCCAGGCGCCCATCATCATTTCTTTGGGTATTTCGGAGAACACCTCGGGGGTGAACATGAAGACGCCGGTGTGTTGGGGTTTGGAGTTGGGGAGGGTGGAGAGGATGCGACAAACGTCGAGGAACATGGAGGCACCCGCGCCGCCGGCCATGGAGGAGATGATGAGTATGACGGGGGATTGCAGGTTGGCGTCGGCGCGTTTGCCGGTGATTTTGTAGTTAAGTTCGTTGAGTTCTTTGATGGTTTCGGCGTTGTTGAGGACGTCGAGGGAGAGTTTGAGTCCTTCCTGGATTTTTTTGACGGCGGGGATGGTGAGCATGCGCCCAAGGGCCCGGTATTGGCCGGCGCCGTCAGAGACCGGGGTGGCGATGGAGCCGGGGTTGGCGGGGGCCCAGGTGGCGATTTCTTTCAGGCCCCCATTGTTGACGAGTTCGCTGGAAACCCCAATGTCGAAGGTGGAGTAGCGTTGTGCGGATCCGATGCCGATGTAGCGGCCCCCGGCCTGGGGGACATTGGGGAGTTTGCTGGGGCCGTTTTCGGGGGTAAGAGGCACATCAATGGTGACGAATTGCCAGCATTTTGGCAGTTCGGTGCGTTCGGGTTCGATGTTGCGCATGAGCGCTTTTAGTTGGTCCATCATGTAGGCCTGGGTTTTGGCTCCAGAGCCGCCGCAACCGACAACTAAAAACTTCCGCATTGTCTCTTACCTCCGTGGGGTTTTCCGTTCGGTGCGTGGGTTACGCAAACGGGTCGTTACTATCGTTTTCGGTGGGCCGGTCGAGTGACGCTGTCCGGTGCACATCGTCGTCGTCCCGGCTGGGCTGGGGGTTCCGGCTGGTGCGCGGCGGTTGCGGTTTGCTGGGGGCGCCACCGAAGGGGTCGGGTTTCGCACCCGTGCTTTGCGACGCTGCGACGTGCGGCCCGTCCGCCCCGTCAGCGTCGGCGGGGGCTGGTTCGGGGAACCGGTCGAAGTAGTCCTTGGCCTTGGCCTGGGCTTCGGCGGCGAGGGCATCAATGTCGGGTTGTTGAATGTTGGGGTCGACGATGACAAGAAGTTGGCCCTTATCCTTGGTGTATTTGTCGGAGTAAAGCACCCAGGTGCGGCGCAGGGCGAGCGGCAGTTTTGCCCGGCCTTTGACTTGCCGACCCAGGTTGCCGATGGAGGGGCCGTCTTCCGCCGCCGCGTATGCGGAGCTGAACGGGTTGAACCCGTAGCGGGCCCGGATTTTCTTGCCGGCGAGCACGACTTCGCGGGATTGCGGTTTCACCCCGGGGGTGTTGAGCACCAGTTCGTCGAAAGTGAACGTGAGGTTTTGGCCAGTATCTTCCCGAACCAGCCGGCCGTTCTTGATGGCCACCGGGATGCTCTTGGCGTGCAGGGTGGATTGCACCAGCAGGCCGGTGAGGTATTTGATGAGGTAGAGGATGATGAGTGGGATGAGGATGGCCAGGATGAGCACGAGTACGAACACGCCGGCAAACACGGGCTTGTTCACGGGTGCCTGCATGGTGCCGGTGAATTGGACGGCGACTTCGCCGTCTTCACCGGTTTTCAGGCTTTCCAGTTTCACTAAACTATTGACCGCAATTGGCCCGTCGACAAGCTTGTCGGTGCGGATAATCAGCGGCAGGGAGCCTTTTTGCCCGGCCTGGAGGGTGAGGGCTTTTTCGCTGCTGTTGTTCGGTGCTTCGAATTTCAGCGGTGTTGCCCCCTCCGGGGTGGTGATTTTCGTGCCGGTGGCTTTTTCATCAATCCACAGTTTGCCGGGGCCTTCCACGGGGACCGACACCTGGGTTTCCAGCTGGTTGACTTTAATATCAACCTGACCAGCCACCTTCGGGAAGTTGCTAGGGCTGATTGCCACCGGGTAGCGGGCCACCACGGGTGTGAGTTGGGTGCCGGGCTTGTTGTCCTTGCCCTTGGTCACGATGGCGGTGCTCAGGGTGATTTCACCGGTCGATGGCTTGTCAATGACTTTCAGCGGCACAACCACGGGGAACCCGTCACCGATGGAGGTGGGTTCAATGAGGTTGATGGGTTCGGAACCGTCGGCGGGGGCGAATTTTGCCTCCAGTTTGGCTTCGCCTTCAAGTTTTTGGGGTTGCCCATCCCGATTCACCAAGGCCACGTGGATGACTTCGTTATTGCTGAGCCCAATAACTTCCTTGTCGTTGAGTTCTTCAGCAACAGTGGTGAGGCCGGGGAAGATTTGGGCTTTCGCCGAGTATTGGGTGTTGGTGCCTTCCTTGGCCTGGTAGCCGAAGAGCCATTCCCCGGCCCAGTCGCCGGCCTGGTCTTTCGACATGGTGATGTCTACCATGCCGGGCACGCTGTCGCCCCGCTCTACCTTGATGCTCACATCATCGTTAGAGGCGGAACTGCCCTTGAGGGGGATTTCCTTGCCCCGGGGGGTGATGAGCACGGGGATGAGCGCATCATTGTCGACAATCTCATTCGGCACTGCGGAGATTCGCACCTCGGTGATGGAATTGTCCAGCATGAACCGCATCTTGCTTGCTGTATTGCCGTGGTGTTCCACCACCGCGTTGTTCGGCAGAATGGATCGGAAGGCGCTAAACAACGATGCCGCATTGGATTCGGCGTTGAAGAACGCCCCATTGGGCACGGTGTCGATGGCGCAGTCGTTGCCTTCCGACATGGATCGCAGGATTTGCTCGGGCGATTCTTCCCCGGAGGGGATCAGGCCCACGGTAAACAGTTGAATGTTGGCATCCCGGAGTTTTTTCACCTGTCCGTCGGCGGAACAAATGGCTTTCTGGGCCACAATGTCGGCCTTTTGATCCCCCTGGACGGTGAGTTTCCCGTCGGTGAAAAACAGGATGGCCTTACAGCTTTCCGGGTCGGGCCGGCTAGCCAGGTCCGCCATGGCGCCGTTGAGGGCGGTGCCGTAGTCGGTGAACACATCATTATTGCGCTGGTCGAAGCCTTGGATGGGTGGGGTGAGGTCCCCTGCATGATCCCGCACATTGACCCAACCACCGTACACGTCTGGCTGCGACCGGTAGCCCTGACCGAACCCGGACAATTTCACATTAATGTCCGCGTTGCTTTCCTGGGCGAATTTTCCTAGTTGAGTGACCAGGTCCTGCATGGCGGGAACACGTATGTTATTGGGGTCGGTGGCGGGTTTACCGCCATGCCCCTTGAGCGACGCCGATTCGTCAATCACGAAAATCAGGTCGGCTTTTTTCTTATTGTCAATGCAGGTATTGAGTTTTTTAATGTTCTCCCTACCCGAGGGGGACACTTCGGCGTCTTCCGCCTGGACTACGCCGGGCAGGGCCAGTACGCCGATAATGGCGATAACGGCGAACGTGGAGAGAATCCGCCACAGAGGTGGTGCAGTCAAACTTTTCATATTGGTTCCCTTTTTACCCGTTTTTACCCGACTGTTTTTGATAACCACAAGGCGATTTCGAACGCGGTGCCCACAACCGCCAGCGACCCAATGATAATGGTGGCCCGCATGAGCACATATTGCATTGGGTTTTCGATATAGAAGTTTTCCGCTTGTCGACGATTGTCCGCCCGCATATGCATCCCAATCAGGAGGAAACCCACAATACCGGCCATGACCCAGCCGCAAATAGCATAATTGTGGAACATTGTGTCGGTCGCGCTCCCACCAACAGCGAACGCCAATATAGCGAGCACCGCGGCAATCATGGCGGCCACGAATGCCGGAATGACGTAATACCACGGCCCACTCACCGGAGTGCGATGCGCCACGGGGGCAGCGGTGTCACCGAAGGTATCAGCCGGTGTGCTGGGGTTGGTGGTACCGAAAGGGTCGAATTGGCCTTTTCGGACAGTAGTGTCCCCAGTTTTCACCGGTTCCACCTGGGAAAACGGGTCGTGCGCCTGGCTGGGGGCAGAGTTGCTAAACGGGTCGCCAGCGCCACCGCCGGTTGAAGCGGACATGTGCGGTATTCTCCTCAAACTGATAGTTGGTTCCTGGGATGTGCCGAGAGGTTTTCTGGCCCTAAACCCAAAGTAGTCCCCGCATGAAAGACACATGCGAGGATTCTAATAATTTTACTGGTCAGGGCCGGAAAACATAAGCAAACCGTCCGCTGCTGGCGATAATCATAATCAAGTCGACAAATACCCAAATGCTTAACGCAATCAACAAGGGTATTCCTATGAGAAGGAAGGAAAACAACCACCCCACGAGCAAAAGCACTAGCTGCGCCGCCCCCATCCCATTGAACCCGGTATAGAAATTATGCGCCCCAAAAACACCGAAGAACAGGCAAAACAAGATAGCAATGGCTTTATCTTTCGGCGGGTTCTGCTGGAGCGGCGCCGCATAATACTGTTGTTGCTGCGGCAACACCCCATATTGTGGCTGCTGCTGCGGCACAGGCACCCCATATTGTGCGCTGTAATCATAGCCAGATGCTGGCTGCTGCCAATCGGTGCCCCCCACAGGCGTAGGATTATAACCATAATCTGCTACAGGATCGGGACTATATGAAGGATTAGCGGCAAGACCATTAGGGTCATACTGCGACCCCAAACCACCCGGTTGGCTACCCAAAAATGGATTATTCACCGAATCAGGTTGCTGACCGCTGTTGTAAGGGTATGTCATGAGGTTGATCTCCAATCACTTCCAGTTTCCCACACGTCAAATCTTAGCCACAGAAAGTATCCGGTGTCTCGATATGATGTTATGGATACACTCGTCATCTTAAGCTGAATGCCAGACATCCGCTTTCGACTGCTACAGCCATTCCCGAAGCTTCTTTGAGGCACCCAGAAAAAACCACAGTTAAAACCCTATTTAAAATACCTGGTTTCTGCTATCCCCCGCACCACCCCCCATGACTCAAATCTCACACCCCAACCTCTTTCACGAAAAAGATTGGGGTTAGAAACAAACCTCTGGTTATTCTCCCTCCACCGGGTCAGCAGCCGAAATTCGCGCGGCAGCCTCCAACAGCATCCACCCGGAAAGCTGCACCGACAAATCCCGCTCATCAATCCGCACCAACCGTACATAATCACTCAACGGTTTCGTCGTCAACCCATAATTATGCGGCAGTTTCGCATCACCCAACCAGTCAGAGGCAAACACCGGCAGCCCATCAACCTCCAGGCGATGATTCCACACGCTTTCCGCACTCGACAGCACCAGCTTCCGGGCCAGCTTCTTCGCCGCCACATTAGCCTCACTATCGTCCGGCAGCCGCACCGCAACATCAGCTAAATACCGGGCCAGAATCCCCTTAAACAGGCCACCATCACCATCGCGGGTATCCCAGTTAATCACCCCCGTTGGTGTGGCCATGTCTTTCTCCACCGCATGCAACACACTCCGCACATGCGCCTGATAGGCCATGGAATCCTCATAGGTTTCCGGCGACTCCCGCAGCCGCAACGTCAATTCCAAACAGGCACCCATCATCACCCCCTGGCAATAGGGGTGCAGGTTTTTCACCACTTCCGGCCCATTCATCGACATGCGAATGCCATCCATCACCAACCCATGGTCGTCGATAAGCTCATCGAACACCCAATCCACTAAAAACCGCGCCTTGGCGACCTGGCCGGTGCGCGCCATCAGAATCGCACCGGGGCCATTCGTGGGAACGTTGAAAAACATTTCCCCCACCCGCCATGGCAGCACCGCCATGACCGGGTCGATGCCGTCCAAAATGTTTTCCTCTAACGCCACCAACGACTTCTTTTTCGTCCGCCGCGGATTCAGCACCTTATGGGCCCGCCCCAACGCTAACGCCAACCACAACTTATCGTCATAATAATTATTGCGGGTAAACTGGCCTAAATTACGCACCCGAATACCAGTAATAGTCTGCTGAATCCGCTGCTTACGGGCCTTAGTGGGGCGACGAATGGCGGCATCAACCAAGCAATCAAGATAATGCGCCTGCCACCAATAATGCCAACGGTAAAACAGTTTTTCCTTCGTGTGCGGCGGCCAGGCGGCAACCGCTAAATTCGTGTTGGGAAGACCCCACACCCGGCTAGCATGACGCTCGTTGATGGCGGATTCAGCGAGGTCGGCACGATGGAGCCATTTTTCATTCACTGATTATTCTCCGCTTCTGTCACCTAATTAATTTTAAGAAAATATGTCGTTAAACAGCTCAATAAACTATATAGCTGGACTTTCAAAAATATAACATAAAGATAACGGATATGCTGGACATAATTCCAATTCTTGCAACATTTTTCACTCCTCCCCCACCAGTGTGACAACCCGGCACACCAACCGCACCATAACGCATGCATTGCTAATCATTCAGATGAACTAGCTACCCCCGAACCACACCATATGCCACCCCGCCGTGTCACCATGCCAACGACAAATCGGCATGCTGCCGAATCCACGCATGCATGGCAATCCCCGCGGCCACCCCCGCATTAATCGACCGGGTCGACCCAAACTGGGCGATGGAACACGTCATCACCGCCGCCGCCTGCGCCGCCGCCGTCACCCCCGGACCCTCCTGGCCGAATAACAACAGGCACCGCTTCGGCAATTCCACCGTCTCTAACGGCACACTCCCCGGAGTGTTATCAATCGCCACCACCGTCAACCCGTGCTCCGCAGCCCACGCCACCACCGAATCCGTGGTGTCATGGTGCAGCAAATGCTGATACCGATCCGTCACCATCGCCCCCCGACGATTCCACCGGCGCCGACCCACAATATGCACCGTATCCACCGCAAACGCATTTGCCGTTCGCACAACAGTACCAATATTGGCGTCGTTTTCGAAATTCTCAATCGCAATATGCAACGCATGCCGCCGCGTATCAATATCCGCAACAATCGCCTCCCGCCGCAGGTAACGATACGCATCCACCACATTACGACGATCCCCCATAGCCAATAGCTCAGGGTCATAACGCGGATCATCAACCGGGGCCGGCTCGCCCGGATGCTCGACCTCCCACGGACCCACACCATGCTGGCCCTGACCCCACTCCGTCGGACCCGGCGTCGCCGACGCCTCCGACTCACCCATATTCGCGCTCATGCCCAAAACCCCAACCGGCTACAGTCCCAAATCCGCCAACCCCAACACATACCGGTACTCCAAACCAGCAGCCGCAATCGCATCCTGAGCACCAGTATCCCGATCTACCACAGTGGCCACCCCCACCACCTCGGCGCCGGCCTCCCGCAACGCCGCAACCGCGGTCAACGGCGAATTCCCCGTCGTCGTAGTGTCCTCCACCACCAACACCCGCTTACCGGCCACATCCGGGCCCTCAATGCGGCGCTGCATACCATGCTTCTTCGCCTCCTTACGCACCACAAACGCATCAATCGGCCGGCCATCGGCATGCATAATGCTAGTCGCCACCGGATCCGCCCCCAACGTCAACCCCCCCACCGCAGCATAATCCCAATCAGCAGTAAGCTCCCGCAATAACTCCCCAATCAACCGGGACGCCCGATGCTCCAACGTAGCCCGACGCAAATCCACGTAGTAATCCGCCTCCTTCCCGGAAGACAAAATCACCTTGCCGTGCACCACGGCCAACTCCCGCACCAATTCGGCCAATTCCTGTTTCTTCGCCCCGGTTGACGTTGATTCATTCAGCATGAATCCCCACTTTAATCCTTTTGCTTACCATCGGTAAAAATAGACGGACCCTGCGACGTGTCCCGAATCACCCGCGTCCCAAAATAATCATTCGGATCCGCCGGCTTCCCCCCATCCGCAATCGGCGACACATCATCCATACCCACCTGCCGAGAATTCACACTCCCCCGCGACTCCTCCCGCACCCGCGACGGCAACACCACCGGCTCCTCCTTCGGCCGCAACTGCGGCATCGGCGGGGTCACCTCCGGCTCATCCTCATCCTCCGGCAGCTCCGGGGCCTGCGGCAACACCCGGGTCGGATCACTATCCTGATAGCTGATCGGCGGCATCGCACCCGGCGCCGGCGGCAACACATAGGCGGCATCCGCAAGCAGCGCCAACGGCTGGATCATGGCGTCCCAATCCTCCTCCACGCTCCCCTTCGGCGTGGCAGCCAGCACCCAACTCGACTCCAACCACATGGCGGTCACCTTCGCCGGCATTGTGGCAAACGCGGTCCCCACCCGGTCGTCAATGAACCGCTGCGCCGCGCCGGGATTATTGGAAAACACGTGGAAACCCTGGAACGTGGTCACCGACACCAGGTTTTCGAACTTATATGTGTCCGACTGCAAAATCCGGCGAATGTCAATAACCACATCGCTGGTGGCTTTACGACGCATGGCCATCACCGTCACCTGGCCCAAATCTACCAGCCATAATTCGTAACCAGCGGCAAACCCACTGACCACATCCTTGGCGGTGAGGTTGCTGGAGGCAAACCCATGCGACCACTCGTCACTCAGGTAGGGGTCTTCCTTCTGGTATTCAAACTCGTGTTCTTGGGCCCAATTACGGCGGGCCCGGGTAGCGGACCGCAACAGTCCGGTGAACGCCGACTTCGGCAACCGGGCATGGGCGGAAGGCAACACCATGGGTGGGGCGACAGTTTTCTTCTCCCGCGCAGCCGGTACCACCGACGCATCAGACTGGGCCGCAGGTTGTTGGGCCTGACCAGTGGTGGTAGTGGTGTCCGGCGACTCATGCCCTCCCACCCCGCCGCCCAATCCCCCCGAACCGCCAGGCTCCTCGTCGTGGGAGTCGGCATCGTGATCGGCACCCGCCTCCCCGCCGGAACCCGCGACGCCGGTGGTGCCACGAGCCCCGGTGGGACGGGTGATATGCGGGGTTTTTGTAATGGTGAACGGCTGGCGTTCCGGGGCGGCCGGCTGCTGCGGCGGCACCGACTGTGGTGTGGGCCGCTGTGCCGCCGGCCGCGGGCGCCGCTGCCCCGGCTGACCTGGTTGGTTCTGCTGGCCCACCTGACCGCCCGGCTGGTTTGATCGGCCCGGCTGGTTTGACTGGTTTGGTAGGTTCGGCCGCCCAGAATTCGGCCCATACGCCGACCCCCGCCGAGACGCCGGCTGCGCCGGGCGGGCCGCAGGCTTCGGGGAAACCGGCTGACCATAATCGGTTTCCCGTACCGGGCCCTGCCCCACATCAAAATCGTGGTGGTCGGCGAATGCTTCCGCCTCATCACCGGCGGGTTCTATAGGATCAGGGCCATAATCCTGAGCGGAATCGTCGTAAAGCTCGGAATCATCGGCCACCTGGGCGCGCTTTCGGCGGGCATCAAGATACAGTAAATAGCCGCCGAGACCGGCGACAATAATGGCGGCAAGTACAAAAAACATGCCTTTAAGTCTAAGGCAAATATGACAAAACTATCCCAACCACCGCGGCTTTCGTGGGATAGTTTTTCGGTAATATGCCTGGCAAAACCTGTCGGTACGTGTGGTTAAACGCCACGCTCCACCGGATTATTTCGGTTAGCGCACCACTGTGACCAGCCGCCAACATAGTGGCGGGGCGTGCCCAGGCCGGCAATGTTCATAGCGGCAATGACCTGCGCAGAGTGGTTGCCGGAACCCGAGTAGATGATGGCATCGGCAATGGTATCCCGGGTCACACCGTGGTTGGCGAAAATCTCCCGCAGCTCCTCGGCCGGTTTAAAACTCTGCTTCGGGTTCATCACCGAACGGGTGGGAATATTAATGGCACCCGGAATATGGCCGGCCTTCAAATCCAAATATTCCTTACGGCCGGCAAACCGGTTGGTTTCTCGCGCATCAATGAGCAGCCCGGTGTGGGCCTTCACATCCTGAATGGTGGCGGTGGGCATGTGCCCGGAGCTGGGGACAATATTGTCGTAGACGCAAGGATTACCCGGGCCGGCGGCCATCGGGTAGTCGCGGCGCACCCACTCCTGCTGCCCGCCATCGAGGATGCGCACATTACTCACACCCGCCCACTTCAATGTCCACCAGGCGCGGGCAGCGAAAAACCCCCGCTTGTCGTCGTAAACAATAACCTCGTGGGTGTCGTCAAGCCCCCAATATTTAAACCACCTCTCCAGGATGGTTTTGGTGGGCAAGGGGTTGCGGCCTTTGGATGCGCTGGGAATGTCGGCGAGTGCCAATGCGGTGTCGCAGAACCGGGCGGTGGGAATGTGCCCCGCCTTGAAATGCTCATAGTTACTGTGCTCGTCCGGCTCCCATAGACTAGCTAGGACAATCTGCTTTTTGCCTGTCCGAACGCGATATTCGAGTTCATCGGTGCTGATGATGGTGGCTGTCATAATTACTGATCTTAGGGTGCACTTGATGCCGAACCTGTAACATGCACTCTAGGCTTTTCGACGCCCGCTGCGCCGGGTGTGCCATAACGTCCGTGTGTGTTGAAATCTGCTTTCGTTTTTGGGTAAAAAACCAGCATTACCCCAGGTGGATTATGTTCACTCGCAAAACATAGGTGTGATGTCCATCCCGGGGTAATTCGTAGGTGATTTTTATCGCTTTTCACTGCGACCGGACGGGCCGCAGTGCTATATGGCTATTTCACTCCTACTTGCCCACGGCGAGGCTGTCGGTGGCGGTGTTCACGGTAACGTTGACCGTGTCACCGTCGCGGATCTCGCCAGCCAGGAGTTTCTTGGCCAAGGCATCACCGATGGCCTGCTGAATGAGCCGGCGCAGCGGCCGAGCACCGTAGGCGGGATCGTAGCCACGGTCGGCCAACCATTCCTTGGCATCGTCGGAAACCTTGAGGGTAAGGCGGCGGCTGGCAAGCCGTTCGGCCAGATCCCGGATTTGGATGTCGACGATGCTGGTGAGCTGGTCCTTGCTGAGCGGGTCGAAGATCACCACGTCATCGAGGCGGTTGATGAATTCGGGTTTGAAGGCCTTCTTCACCGCATCCATCATCTGCTCTGGAGTGCCGCCGGCACCCAGGTTGGAGGTGAGGATCAGGATGGTGTTGCGGAAGTCCACCGTGCGACCTTGACCGTCGGTGAGGCGGCCGTCGTCAAGCACCTGCAGGAGAATGTCGAACACATCCGGGTGGGCCTTTTCCACCTCGTCGAACAGCACGACGGTGTAGGGGCGACGACGAACAGCCTCGGTGAGCTGCCCACCCTGGTCGTAGCCGACGTATCCGGGAGGGGCACCGACGAGGCGGGCGACAGCGTGTTTCTCCGCGTATTCGCTCATGTCAATGCGAACCATGGCACGCTCGTCATCGAACATGAATTCGGCCAAGGATTTGGCGAGTTCCGTCTTACCCACACCGGTGGGGCCAAGGAACAGGAAGGAACCCATGGGCCGATTGGGGTCCGCAACCCCGGCGCGGGCACGCCGAACCGCATCGGCGACGGCCTGCACCGCGTCGAGTTGGCCGACCACCCGTTTGCCCAGTTCGGCCTCCATGTGGAGGAGTTTTTCGGTTTCGCCTTCAAGCATTTTGCCGGCGGGGATACCGGTCCAGGCGGACACGACCTCGGCGATGGTATCGGGGGTGACTTCCTCGGAGAGCATTGTGGGCGCCAGGGATTGTTGTTCCAGCTGCTCCAGCTGTTTTTCCAGCTGGGGGATGGTGCCATAGCGAAGCTCGGCAACCTTGCCGTAGTCGCCGTCACGTTCGGCGATTTCGGATGCTTGACGCATCTTTTCCAGTTCTTCTTTCACGCCCCGCACCTTGTCGATGGCGGCCTTTTCATTATTCCACCGTGCCTTGAGTTCGCCCAAGCGTTCACGCTGGTCGGCGAGTTCTTCCCGCAGTTTGACCAGACGGTCGTGGGACGCGGCGTCGGTTTCTTTGGTCAGTGCCATTTCCTCGATTTCGAGGCGGCGGACAATGCGCTCTAATTCGTCGATTTCCTGTGGTGAGGAGTCGATTTCCATGCGCAGGCGGGATGCGGCTTCATCCACCAGGTCGATGGCTTTGTCCGGCAGGAACCGGGAGGTGATATACCGGTCGGACAGGGTGGCTGCGGCAACAAGCGCGGAGTCTTGGATGCGCACGCCGTGGTGGACTTCGTAGCGTTCCTTGAGCCCACGGAGGATGCCAATTGCGTCTTCGACGGAGGGTTCACCGACGAAGACTTGTTGGAACCGGCGTTCTAATGCAGCGTCTTTTTCAATGTATTTGCGGTACTCGTCGAGGGTGGTGGCACCAACCAGTCGGAGTTCACCGCGGGCCAGCAGGGGTTTAATCATGTTGCCGGCATCCATTGCGGAGTCGCCAGAGGCACCAGCACCGACGATGGTGTGAAGTTCGTCAATGAAGGTAATGATTTCGCCTTCGGCTTCTTTGATTTCGTCGAGGACGGCCTTGAGGCGTTCTTCGAATTCGCCCCGGTATTTAGCGCCGGCCACCATGGAGCCCAGGTCGAGGCTGATGAGGGTTTTACCACGGAGGGATTCCGGCACGTCGCCGGCGACGATGCGGCGGGCGAGGCCTTCGACGATGGCGGTTTTACCCACGCCGGGTTCGCCGATGAGCACCGGGTTGTTTTTGGTGCGGCGGCTTAAGACCTGGACGACTCGGCGGATTTCGGAGTCGCGGCCGATAACGGGGTCAATTTTGCCTTCGCGGGCGCGGGCGGTGAGGTCGGTGGAGTATTTTGCCAGCGCCTGGAATTGGCCCTCAGGGTCTTCGGTGGTTACTTTTTTTGATCCGCGGACGGAGGGGAAAACGCCTTTGATAGCGTCGTAGGTGGCGCCGCGTTTGGTGAGCAGGTCGGCGGCGTCGGATTGCCCGCGGGCGATGGCGGCCAGGAGGACTTCGGTGGAGACGAATTCGTCGCCGAGTTCGCCGGCGAGTTCCTGGGCGGCGTTGAGCACGTTGAGGCCGTCGCGGTTAAAGTTTGGGTTGGCCAGCCCGGAGCCTTCGGCCTTGGGATAGCCCTGAATAAGCGCCTCGGCTTCCTTGCGGACGGTTTCGGGGTCCACACCGGTGGCGCGCAGCACGGGCGCGGCTATGCCGTCTTCTTGCCCGAGAATGGCGGCCAGCAGGTGGGCAGGCCGAATGTCGGGGTTGCCGTTTGCGGAGGCTTGTTGCAGCGCGGTTTGTAATGCTTCTTGGGTTTTTGTTGTTGGTTTAAATGAGCTCATTATTGTCCTTTTCTGTCGTATTCCTGTTTACCAGTTCTCACTATTTTAGGTCCGACCAACCATAAGGTTGAGCGGGTATTACTCAAGTTTGTCCCTAGCATACACCACTCCCCCAAAAAAGTTAAGTCCCTTGGGCTCAACTTTCTGTTTTTGCTGGTTATTTTAGCTTTACGACGTTATCCTGACGGGACTAACCCCCAAACCCGAGGATCCTCATGACCGACACCTTGTGTTATTTCACGACTTTTGTTTGTCACTACGACCAGTTGCCGCTGGTAGCAAAGCGTTACCAGGAGCGGCTCACCCAGATAGCCGCACTGCCTGGTCACGCTATTGTCCTAGCCGCCGAGGAGGTGTGTGACCTTGGCCGCGAGTCACTGATTTTCGACCTGCTTATCAAGGAAATTCTCGACGAGCCCTGGACCGCGGAAGAAGCCGAATCCTATTCCACTTTTATGCTCACCACTATCATTGACCTCCCCGACGATGGCACCGATGATCCAGTGTGGGATGTCATAGACTTATTAGATTTTGACTATTTCGACGACTTTCCAGCCATCGCCCCCACCCGCACCACTGTGGTGCTCATGACCCCCAGCGGTAATGAGTTCCCCAATGACTGCAGCTATAACTAGGAGAAAACAGAATGACAACTATACCGCCCCGATGCTTCATGACGTTTTTTGTGAGCCGTTACGATAATCTCGTGGCAGCAAAACACCATTATCAACGCCGAATAGATATGGTACGACAGCGTTATCAGGTCGTGTTTGCCCCTGAACAAGCTTACGGTGATGGAAACGATAGTGCATTGTTTGACCGGCTGGTACACCGCACGACCGCATACGACGCCGTCCCGGAGGATGAGCGCAGCCTCTTCGTGTTTTCTGCCATTATCCTGGTCCCCGATGCGGCAGTCGAGACGGTTGCTGGCCTGCTTGATGCGGATCCTGGGGAGTTTGTGAGCCACACCGAGGCGATCCGCATGTCCCCCACCGGGAGTGATGCCCTCACCCCGGTCAGCCGGCAGGCATAGAAAAACCGCAGGTCCAATCGTCGTCAAGTATGACAACCGGACCTGCGGCTAGCGGCTAGATTATTTGCCGTCGCACTCATCCCAGTGGCCCTCGTGGGCGCGGTGACGGTGACCGTCGTGAAGATAGTCGACGTGATCGCCGTGCTTGACCGCTTCGTGGCCGCAGTTCTCGCCGTGAACGTGAGGATGGTTTTCATGGATATGGCAAGTCATTTTCAGTAAGCCTCCTTAAAACTACTGACAGTTACGGTCGATGACCTCCACCGACTATACCGCCTATGCAGTTACGGGCCAAAAATTATGTGTTCGGGAGGGATCACCTGGCAAGACTCTTTTACCGCACAATCGTTTTCAGTAGCCGCAGTCGGCGGCGTCGAAAAGCGTCCGGCTACTTAGAAAGCAACATGTCTAACGTGTCGTGCAGCGCGGTGATGCCATCTTCTCGCACTTTCCAACCGGTTTCGGTGTCGGCCTTTTCCAGCAGTAATTTCACCGGCACCGACTGCTGGGTACCGTTCGCTTCAAACGCGGCATTCACGTCGATATTCCAGGTGTTATTGCCCATGGTTTCCAACCCCCGCGGCTGGGTGGTCACGGTGGTCACCCCATGCTTCGCATAGAGGTCCGCAAGTTTGGTGCAGGCCGCTGACTTGTCCACCCCGACCGCCTGGCTGCAGGCCGCAGCATCGGGGGAAACTGCCTGCTTGGGGAGGTTTTCCTGGACGGCCGCGGGTGGCGGCGTGGGCTGTTCTTCCGCTTGTTTGGAGCAGGCGGCCAGGATCAAGGCGAGGCTTACAACGCCTAATATTTTGGTGAAATTCATGATGTTTACCTCAAAAAATCGTAGGTTTGGGAAATGTCGTGGTGGCTGATTGGGCTGAGGACCCCAGCGTCCATGCTGAACACCTGGTCGGAATATTGAATCGCCAGCGGGTCGTGGGTGACGCACAACACTGTGCTGCCTTCCTGCGTGAGCTGGTGAAGCAGTTCGAACAGTCTTGTGGAGTTTTCGCTGTCGAGCGCGCCGCTGGGCTCGTCGGCGAGCAGCACGGTTCGGGTGCCCGCGATAGCCCGGGCGATACCCACCCGCTGCCGCTCCCCACCGGAAATTTCGGCGGGGAACCGGCGCCCAAGATGGCCGATGCCGACTTTCGCCAGCGCCTGCTCCGAGGCCGTTATTGCCGCGGTTCGACTCATGCCGTTTGCTTCGAGCGGCAGCCGCACGTTCTCTAACACCGTGAGTTCGTTAATGATGTTGTGGTCTTGGAACACCACCCCGATATCGGTTCGACGCAGGGCCGCGCATTCGTCCTTGGTGAGTGTGGCAATATCCTTGTCCTGGTACCAAATGGCGCCGGTTGTGGGTTTCAGCAAACCGGCGATGACCGACAGCAGCGTGGTTTTACCCGAACCGCTTTTGCCGAAGATGGTGCTGAGTTTCCCGGCGGGGAACTCCACCGACAGCGGCCGCAGCGCGTGAACGTCACCGTAGCGTTTCGACACGTTATCCAGGGTGATTGCCGACATATGTAATCCTCATTTCCGTTTCTCGCTGGAGATCCGCAGCACCGCCAACCCGAACGATAGGGCAAGCACCACCGCCAGCCCGAGGGCGACGAACCCGTAGGTTGGCCACGATGTGGCGACCGGCAGCGCCTCCGTCTGCTGCACCGGCCGTAGTTTCAGGATCCACACCCCCACATATCCTGAGGCCATGCCGGTGAGGATGGCCGGGATGAGGGTGGGAAAGAGCGAGAGCGCTAATACTTTCCCGGCCCACCGACGGTTCACGCCCAGGGCGAAGAGGCTGTCGAGGTGTTTGGATAGTCGCCCGGCGATCCCCAGGGCCAACACCAGAATCCACACGCCCATGATGACGGTGCTGACCAGGACCAATGCCTTCAGGTCGGGGGGAACGGAAATGTGGTGGAGTTCGTTGTGTACATCAATGGCAAGACTCAGTATGGAAAACTGCGGTTTTTGTTGCACCGCACGTGTTTGGGCGGCTTCGTCAAGATTCGGATACTCCACAAATGCCGGACCCAACGGTAGGTTGCGGGTTTCGGCGAAGGATCGAAGCGCGACTGCCCGAACGCTCATGCCTACCGGGTATTCGCGCGGCAACTCCACCGGGGCGGCGGTAACCGTTTCGGTGCGGGTCGTCCCGTCTAGCGACGACACGTGCACCGGGATCGCACCATCGCGGGCGTCGGTGCCCAGGATTCCACCGTTGTTGAGAGCTACTTTCTGCTCCGGGCTCAGCCCGCCCAGCCACCGGTCGATGTCGGACACGGATTCGAATGCCCAGAGCTGTCCCATTCGGAATGCGTCGAAGCCGACCTGAACAGTGGTTTGCGGCAGTACTGATTGTTCCTCGGCGACCCGCCGAATCCGAATGGGTTGCTGGGGGAACTCGGCGTCAACCTGGGCTTGGAGTGGTTCCGGTATTTCCATGGGTTTCCCCAATCGGTCGGCCATGGTGACCCGAACTGTGTTGGGCGGGACGCTATCGATTTGCGTGAGATTCATGGTGTTTTCGGTAGTCACGGCCGTGGTGACCAGCATCAGGGGGATGCCGACGATGGCGCCGCATAGCAGCCAGGTGATGGCACCGCTGAATGCGTCTCGTTCCTTCATGCGGCGGCTGAGCATGCCGGCTAAGGAATCTGACCATAGGCGTCGGGTTTTTGTGAGCCACAACGCCATAAGTGCCGAGGCCATGACCACGAAGCTGGCGCCAACGATTTGGTTCTGGTCGTCAAGAATGTCGGGGAATAGGAAGAGTACACTCAGCACGAGAAAGCCGAGGCAGCCGATGCCGCCCATGACCCAGATGGTTCCCGCTACCCCCACCGTTATCTTGCGTTTTCGTCTTGGCCAACCCCCAGCGATCGCCAGGCCAGCGGTGATCCCACCGGCGATGGATAACCAGAAGAGCGGGAACAGGCCCCAGGGGAACACAAAGGTGGACAGCGGTAATTCATATACCCGCGACAGGATTATCCGAACAATAGTACTAATGCCTAGGGCGATGGGAGATGCCACCGCCAGTGCCGCAAGCCCCATGATGGTCAGCGCCCCAATGATCGCCAGGATCAGCGCCGAATCCTGGATTCCCATCGCCGCCAGTGTGACCTGTTGTTTCCGCAGCCAGACGCTCAGGAGCAGAATCGCCATAATCACCACCAGTGCGGGCATGAAGACCGCCGGCCAAACATAAATCACCGGGTTTCCGCCAGACGCAGGGCGGTCGCCGTGAAGATCGGCAGCGCTGAGCAACACTTGGGCGCTGGTGGCGGCCGGCAGCTCCTGCAACGCCGCAGAGATACTATTAAGCACCCTGAGCTGCGCCAATACGGGTTCCGGGCTGGGCGCCGACCAGTACAGGCTCCCACCGAGATATTGAGGGATGCCGGTCAGGTGTTCGATGCGGCGATACACGTCGCTCAATGTGCCGGGTGCCGCATAAATGGTGGCATCGTCAAGGTATTTGTCGGCAATAATGCCGGTAATTTTCCAGCTGGTATCCACCCCGGGGACCGCAATCCGCACGTCGCCACCCACGGCGCCACCGGCAACCAAGGCGGTGGAAATGGCTATTTCGCCTGGTGCGGATGGGTATCGGCCCTCGGCAAGCGAATACCGTTTAGGGTACGGAGAGGTGGTCCATGGTGTTTCGGAAACGCGCAGTTCCCGGTGCTCTTCCGCCGCCAAGCCTAATCCGGTAACCGGCAGGGTTGTGATGAGTTCGACTCGCCCCAGCGTCGACAGGTGGTCGAGGTTGAGCTTCTTATAGCCGCGGACTGGCACGTCCGGCATGTTTGCTGTGTAGTCGGCAACCCCCAGGGAATACTCACGCTCCTGGTCCGGGCTGAGTTTCATCGAGGTGACACTAATAATCAGGGTCATGATTGCGGCCACCACCACGGTCAAGAAGACGACAGAGAGGCGCCAGGCCGGGGTCCGCAGCAGGGCCGGGGCAAACCTAAGAGCCGCTTTGACAAAGCCTAAGTTTGCTTTCGACGACATTAGCAGCCAATCCCATTCCGTTGCGATACCACGATGCCCAATATGTCCATGCGCCGCCCTGCCCCACACCCATTTCATAAGAACGAGAAATGAAACCTGAGCAAGCAATTGTTATGTGGGTTCAACTTAACAAAGTTCCGCCCGAATACAAAGCATTTCGATAGGAAAACCAGAAATCAATTATTTCATTACCCCAAAAGCTACCCCCGCTTTCGGCTATCTAGCCCTTCGATTGCTAGATTATTCTCGAATCAATGCGGCCCATTAGGTAATAGTTAGGTTATCATTAGTGAATCGTGCCCGCCAGAAAAATCACTGGTTTCACTGCCACTACCTGTTCATATAATGAATATTGCATATATTTTGTTCACTGACCTATAATTTATGCGATTTCTATAGCCCATTACAACCATGGCCAGAACCGGCGTCGACAAGCAAATTAATCACAGACCGACTGCCGCATGCCCCACACCGTTTTCAGTAAATCATCAAACCATCAATAATGCTGGCACGCTGGCATTATGATTATTTCCAATAACAACAATGCTTTTTGCTGGTTCCCTTTTAATAAATCTTCTACTTTTTAAAATTCGAGTTTATCGCTTATTTCAGAACCAAAAGTCACGCATTATTTTTTAAACCACTACAAATGGTTAGAATATTAAATGTGACGATAACTACCCCACCAAACCAAGTAGCCGACCAGCTACGATTGATCGGCGACGGTTTTTCCCGTGAGGTATTCACTACATATTTCCGCTATGTTCCCGATGCCCAATTAATCGTAAGCCCTGATTATCCGCTCGGGGACGCATTAGTGGGACTATTTCACGGCTCAGATAATGAGGGCAATCTCTACCCGGAAACCATCGAACACTTGCGCGATGTTACAGAGATTTTAGCTGCCCATGGTTTCCGCCGCTACCGGCCACTAGCGGATGCGATTTCGCCGGTGCTGGATCGGTATTGCCTCGACATCAGCGCCTACGATGTGTTCATTATCAAACGGGCCGTGCGACAGGCCGCCGAGGTCATGGACGAAGCAGCCGCATTATGTCCCTTCCACCCGGTCATTGGGCAAATTGTCGAGGTGGAAAAACGCTGCCGCAATATTGCGGTGGTGCGGCTCATCGTGGACACCCCCATCGAATACGAGCCCGGCCAGTATTTGAGCGTCAACACCGACTATTCGGGCGGCCGGTGGACCAATCTGAGCCCCAGCATCCCCTGTAACGATGCTGGCCAGATCGAGTTTCATGTGCACGCGCCGTCACTGCTATCTACCGCCCGGCAGGGGGACCGCATCCGCATTGCCGCGGCCGGCGGCGGCTACAACCTGGACTACGACCAAGACATGCTGCTCATTGCGCACGGCACTGGCCTGGCGGAGGCCCGCGCAATCATCGTGGACATGCTCATGAAGGGCCGCACCCCACACACCCACCTGTTTTTGAGCGCGGACTATCCCGGTGAGCTCTATGAGCTGCAAGGCCTGTGGCAGCTGGCCAGCACCGCGCCATGGCTGTTTATTCAACCGGTGGTCACCCACGAATCCGACGCCTGGTGGGTGGGCGCTACCGAATCATCCCAGCCACCACGGGGCCTGCACCTCACCCAGGTGGGTGACGTGGGCACCATTGTGGCTAGTTTCGGCACGTGGCTGGGACACCAGATCATCATTACGGGGCCGAAAAAGCTGGTGGCGCGCACCAAAAAGAAACTGCTGACCCGAGGCACCCCTGAAGAGCTCATCCAAACCCAAAACTATCAGAGTGCCTATTTTATTTAGGGTTTTCCACTAGGCGCTTGTCGACGCCGTAAGCAGCCCAAAAGCCGGGCCATAGCGCACCGCCCGACAGCGTCTAGCTATTGTGTTCGAATAGTTTTCCACAGACCCGGTGTGGCGGTAATGGACACAAAATCCCAGGTCGCCGGCGAGGTTTTCCACAAGCCTGAAAATTATTCAGGTGGGGTGGCCGCAGCATAATGGGGCGCGTGGAATAAAGGTATGTCGTTCACATCATTTCACCCCGATGCCCATTTCACCCACGAGCCTGCGGCCCCACTGCCCACCCCGGGATTATCGGCCAGCCACACAGCGCAGGCGCTCACCCAGTTCCAGTCCCGGCTAGGGTCGGCGCTCACCCACACGGACGATTCAGTAGCGGACCACCTGACCCAACTGCACCGGTTCATTAGCGACCAAACCCGTATCGACGCCAACACCAGCCAGAGCCTTGGGGGCGGGCGCTCATGTTCCCGCTGAAATCCGAGGAGTTATTTGCCGCAGCAGCGGAGCACCAGAAGTTCGCGCAGGCCGCGACGACGGCCATGAACAGCCAACAGCAGGGGTGGGAAGCAGTGTTTGCCGACTCCCTGTCCGGCCCGGGTTTCGACGCCGGCCGGCGAACCCTGGGAACGCTAGTGGCGAACTATGCGTCGCAGGCACAGAAATCGGCCGACCTGGCCCAGGTGTTGTACCAGACGGGGCTCGCCCAACGGGATCTCGAAAAAGCAGCCGAGAAGGTGAGGCAGGGAGCGAGATCCTTGCTATCGGCAGCTCTTCACCGCGGCACTATCCTTGGCGACAAGGCCATCGACTCGCTTCCAATCTGCTACCAAATTCTTATGTTTCTGCACGGCATCAGTTTGATATTGGACAAGACGTGCGCCCACCAGATCGGTTGTATTGCGGTCGAGCATAATGATCCCCACGGCGTGTACCTGGGGGACGATCTCAGCCTCACCCCGGAACAACTCAACGCCCAAGCGTTCGAACATATTCGGCCCGAGGTGCGCCCCCTGGTGGACGACCCCCACATTGCTGGCCAGGATGACCACACGGGGAGAAAGAAACCCCAGGCCATACAGGTTATCAACGGTAAGGCGGCGCTGATTTTCGGCGACCCCACCCAGGCGAAAACGATCGTGACCGTGGTCCAGGGGGTGACGTCCTCCAACCCGGACACGATCGTCACCAACGTGGCCAATGTGTCGGATTTTTACGAGGACCTCAACCGGGGCAAGGGCGATGTGGCGGTGGTCATGTACGACTATGCGGCGCCGAAAGGCGTCCCCAGCGGTATCCATCCTGGATACGCGCACAAGGCCGCCAACGATTACCAAAGCTACAAGAAAGCACTCCGCGCAAAATACCCAGACGCCCAGCTCATGGACGTGGGGCACAGCTATGGGTCGGTGCTGCTCGGCACCGCGGCACAACGACCGGGTGGGTTGGAAACCGATGTGCTTATCGACGCAGGCAGTCCCGGGATGAATACCAGATCGACGCGGAACCTTCATCTCAATAGCAGCAACCCCGAAGTGATCTCCTCCCTCAACGACGCTGACCCGGCCCGGATGCTGCACACTCCCGACCTTGGGGTGCACGGCCCGGATCCGACCGACAAACTATTCGGTGCGACGGAGGTGTGGACGGGCACCGGCGGCCACGACTATCTGACCAACCCGGATTTTCGGGCCCACATGCGGGACAAACTCGCCACATATCACCGGTAACCCCTGGGGCTGGTGTGATTGCAACGCGGCACTTGCCACCGCCGCTACCTGCGGGTACCGCCGAAATAACCCCATAATTTCCACCCACTCAGTCCTATTACTCGACGAAAGGATTTCTTCATGGATTTACGCATTGACTTTGCCTCCCTCACCAGCGCCGCGGGAAATCTCCAGGGCATACTCGATGCCACGGAGCGCTCGTCGACGCTGGCCCAAGGCACAACCCTAGGCGCCGGCTACTCGGGCATGCCGGAGCTGTCGGCATTGGGGGCGGCCCACGGCGCTGTGCTCACCGGCGGTGCCGGCAGCGCCCTCACTATCCTCAAAAACTTTGCCCAGCAAATAGACTGGGGTCGCTATAACCTAGAGCGCAACCATGACCTTTTCGAAAACCACGAATTGGGCTTCGCGCAAGCGTTCACCCACGGTGACCTGGGTGGGACGGTCCACGCCATCAAGGACCTGGCCACGGCCCGACCCGACGGTGGATTCGGCAACTTCAGCTTTCCCACACCCGCCATCACCCCGAACGCCTCGCTCGCCGATGTCATCGCCAAGCTCGCCAGCACTGACACCGGCCAGGCTGCCCAGGCCGGGGAGTCGTGGAACACCATGTCCGCGGAAGCAGCCACCATCGCCGCCCAGCTCACCAACACCGCGGCCCAACTCCAGGCCACCAATGACGGTACCGCCGTGGACGCAGCCTGCCGGGTCATCACCGACATGGCCCAGGTGGCCACCCAATTCTCGGCAAACGCCGCCCACATGGCGGCAACCGTCACCTACCTGGCCACCATTCCCGCCGCTTTCACCCCCAGCTTGGTCGCCATGAAAACCGCTACCGACATCATCCAGGACCCGGTGGAGAAAACTGCTACCGAAAAACTCGCCCTTACCCACTTCTACAGCGTGTACGGCCCGGCCATCCAAGCGGCCATACCGGCAACCCGAAACCTCACCCAGCCGCTCCCCGGCAGTGGCGGCGGTGGTGGGGTCGCCGGCATGACCGAGCAGGTGGGGCAGGACTTCCCCACGGTGCAGCAACTACGCCACAGCATGGCCTCCGGGGTAGAGCAAGTGCACCAGCAATATCACCCCAATCCCGCGGGCCAGCGCACGCCACACGCATACGGTTCACCCCCAACCACGCCCCACCAGGGACAATTGGGACAACCGGGACAGATAGGCCCAGCGAACATGCCCGCATCCCCCGGTGGCGGCGGGATATCACCCCATTACCATCCGGCACCCGGCCACTATGGTGGTCCGGGAACTACAAACGCTCACCAAATAGCCACCGAACGCGCCGCCTATGCCCCGCCCGCGGAAATCACAGGTGCTGGGGCTGCCCACTCCACAAACCCTCTTGGTGGTGGGCAGGCCCCCGCGGCTCCGGGGATAGGTGGTGTGAGTGGTCGGCCGATGCCCACCGGTCATGGCGGGGTCGGGGGCATCGGCGGACTGGGCGGATTACCCGGCGCGCCAAGGCTTGCTACACCGCGCGGCGCGGGTATTGGGGCGTCTGGCAGCGGTGGTGGCCCTCGGGGAGTTAGCTCAAACTTTCGAGAATCGTGCGGTCGTATGGGTAGCGCGGGCGCGGGCGGCACGAGTGCGGCCACCACTGGTCGCGGTGGCGTTGCCGGTGGTGGCGCCATGATGGGTGGGGTCCCACCGGGTGGCCGGGGCTCCCGCGGCGGGGGTAAGCGTCGTAAGGCCACCTGCGGCACCACCGTCAAAGGGGTGTTGCGGAGGGTGGAGCAGACCCAGAATCAGCAGGAACTATTGGGCCCGCGGCCTGCCACCGTTCCCGGGGTGATTGGCCACTGGGTGCGGAAGGCTCCGCAGGAGCGAACCGCAGCAGATTATGGGTGCTAGCTTTGCTTTTTGCGCCTCGACCCCCGCCGAGACTCCCACATCACTACCGCGGTGGAGCGGGGAACGTGCACAATTTCGCCGCGATGCCGGTTGTGTTTGAGTACCTCGTTTTCGGCGCGAGCCTCCTGCAGTTTGGTGCGGAGTTCTTCGTTTTCTTTCTTGAGTTGGATGATGGCCTTAATGCCAGCGAGGTTGACGCCGTCTTCCTGGCTGAGCCGCTGCACGGTGCGGAGCAGCTCGACATCCTCACGGGAGTAGCGGCGGCCACCCCCGCTGGTTCGTTGGGGGGTCACCAACCCCATTCGATCGTATGTTCTGAGAGTCTGGGCGTGCATGCCAGCTAACTCAGCCGCAACCGAGATCACAAAAACCTCGCCCATAGACTCTTGGTTTTTGTTTTTGGACATTGTCGATTTGTTCTCCCTCACATGTTTACTAGTTCGATGGGCCTTTCATGGTCATGACTCATTTCCGGCCCAGGTGGCACGGGGGTCGAATCCCATGTGTTTCTCCGCCTCCATGTAGTTGCGAAGTGCATCTTTCGCATCATCGGTCAGGTCCTTGGGCACCCGTATCTTCACCTTGACGTAGAGGTCGCCGAAGCTACCATCGCGTTTGGGGACGCCCCGACCCCGAACCCGCAGCACCCGGCCGTCGGGGGTGCCGGCAGGGATGCGTACCCGCACCGGTTTTTCCAGGGTGGGCACGCTCACGGTGCCGCCGAGCGCTAGTTCGCCGAACGAGACCGGCACCTCTACCTCCAGGTTGTCGCCGTCCCGGGTGAATACTTTGTCGGGTCGGACGTGAACTGTGACGAATAGATCGCCGGCGGGCGTGCCGTGGGGGCCAGCTTCGCCTTGACCGGCAAGCCGTACTTTCTGCCCATCAACCACGCCGGCAGGGATACGCACGGTGATGGATCGGGAGCGTCGTACCGTACCGGTGCCGCGGCAATCCGGGCAGGGGTCGGTGATGACTTTGCCGGTGCCATCGCAGTCTGGGCAGGGTGCCGAGAACGCGAAGGCGCCCCGGTTTTCGGTAACGTACCCGGTGCCGTTGCAATTTTTGCAGGCGCTGGTGGCACCGGTGCGGGACCCGGAGCCGTGGCAGGCGGCGCAGGGGGCGTCGCCGGTGAGTTGGACCGGTAGTGTGGTGCCTTTGGCTGCCTCGCGGAAATCTAGCGTAATTTCCGTCTCCACGTCGGACCCCCGCGTCGGCCGAGCCGATCGGCGAGTAGCACCCCAAGAACCGCCGAAGATGTCACTAAAACCGCCGGTAGAACGACCTCCTCCAAAAATATCCGAGAAGTCTTGAAAGGATTGGCCGCCGCCGCGAAACCCACCGCCGACACGCAGCATCTCCTTAAACTCGTCGTATTCTTTCCGACGGGTCGGATCGCCCACGACGTCATAGGCTTCAGCGACCTTTTTAAATTTCTCCTCCCGGATCGCGTCGCCCGGGTGGGAATCCGGGTGGTTTTCGCGCGCGAGTTTCCGATAGGCCTTCTTAATGTCTGCATCCGAGGCGCT
>ERZ773038.475-NODE-475-length-26685-cov-8.883703_pt1 | contig 26685 bp, 26 predicted proteins | sample MGYA00511665_ERZ773038 | MGnify/ENA primary metagenome ERZ773038 (study PRJEB29015, sample SAMEA2737966) | human oral metagenome | biome: human oral; feature: human-associated habitat; material: dental | place: China | collected 2028 ... | reverse complement strand
ATTACGGCACTGGTCGTAGAAAATCTTCCGTTGCTAGAGTTCGTCTGGTACCGGGCACAGGTAAAATCACTGTTAACAAACGTGAACTTAATGATTATTTCGGTCGCCAAACTTTGGAATTGATCGTAAAACAACCTTTGAACTTGACTAACACAGTTGAACAATACGATGTTATCGCAACTGTAGCTGGTGGCGGTCCTTCCGGTCAAGCTGGTGCAATTCGTCACGGTATTTCCCGTGCGTTATTGGACGTAGATGGCGAACTTCGTCAATCTTTGAAAAAAGCTGGCTTCTTGACTCGTGACCCACGTATGAAAGAACGTAAAAAATACGGTCTTAAAAAAGCGCGTAAAGCAAGTCAATTCTCCAAACGTTAATATTTGGACAATGGATATTACTCCTGCAGACGATGTCTGCAGGAGTTTTTGTATTTACAACCATATGGAATTCTTCTATAATAGAATTATAATCGAATATTTTCGATAGGATATTTGCTGTAAGTTGCTATCCAGGCAAGATTAGTACGATTGTAATCATAGTACGTTTAGTAGCTGTATAGATAGCAGAGCAGATAAATTGTTATATATAGGAGACCGATTTATGTTATATAATACAATTCAGTATGTCGTAGACAACGGCATCGGCACATTGACGTTTAATCGTCCCGATGTGGCTAATGGTTTTAATGTGGAAATGTGTAAAGAAATTTTACATGCCATGGATCTCGCATCCCATGATGAAAGCGTGCGCGTTCTGCTCATCAATGCGGAGGGTAAGGTGTTCTCCGCAGGCGGTGACTTGAAGGCAATGGAGCACGCCGTTGATAACGGTGATACCGAATCCTTATTCGAAATCGTTGAACTGGTAGCTGAGATTTCTATGGCGATGAAACAGTTGCCGAAACCGGTTGTCATGAGTATTCAAGGGGCGGCTGCAGGTGCCGCTTTCAACATGGCATTGGCCGCGGATTTCGTCATCGCATCCAGCAATGTCCGTTTTATTCAGGCATTCGTAAATGTCGGTCTGGCACCGGATGCGGGCGGCCTTTATTTATTGACCCGTTCTATCGGTATCAATCGCGCTATGCACATCGTCATGACCGGTGAAGCCGTGTCAGCCGAAAAGGGCAAAGAGCTGGGCTTCGTATATAAGGTGTGCGAACCGGAAGATTTACAGACGGTTACGAAACGCTTGGTGGATAAACTCGCTAAGGGGCCGGTTAATTCTTATCGCGTGATGAAAGAATTGATGTGGAACAGTTTCTTCGCCGGCTGGGAAGAGTATAAGAAACTTGAAGTGGAACGCCAATGTTCGTTGGGGCTTTCAGATGATTTCAAGGAAGGTGTACGCGCCTTTGCAGAGCGTCGTCGTCCTAAATTCGGACAAAATTAATAGGATGTATAGAACCGATGTAGCCTCAATTCAAGGGCTACATTGGTTTTTTCTTTCTTTGTATTGACAAAGTGTATATAATAGAACTATTGAAATAGTTTTAGGAGGTCCATATTAGATGGCTCAAGATACAATTAAGTGTTATGACAGTCCTGATGATGTCGTGAATGCTATGGTGGAGGATTTTATCGCTTTCACCAATGAGGAAATAGCCCGTACCGAGACATGTGTCGTAGGTATTACAGGGGGAACGGTGGTAAACGGATTATTGGAAATGCTCAATTCTCCGGAGTATATCGATCGCTTGAACTGGGAGCGGGTATTCTTTGTATGGACGGATGAACGTTTTTTGCCGCAATCTCATGAGGATAATTACTATAATCGCGTAAAGCCTTATCTATTGTGTAAAGCTCGTGGGGCGGCTCATTTTCTGCCGATTAACACAGAATCCAAGACCGTCGTGGAGGCGGCCGGAGAATATGAGAAAGAGGTTCAGACGGTTCTCAAGGCGTGCAAGAAAGGCGGCCTTGATCTGGCGATTCTCGACCTCGGTGAAGACGGTCATACGGCCGGGTTATTTGCGGGCTCTCATGCATTGCGTATAACGGATCACGATGTGGTGGCCGTTGAGGACGGCAAGGTATGGGAACGTATTTCCATGACATTCTCGTTTCTCGCTAAAACGGATGCGGTATGGTTCACTGTGACCGGTGAAAGCAAGAAGACGGCCCTAACAAAGGTGTTGTACCAGCGTGAGGACTATGAAGATACGGCTTGGGACAAGCGTATCGGTCGCGTATTGCCGGGGGCGGTACTTTCACAGGAAGATATGACCTGGTATGTGGACAAAGCCGCTTATGATGATGTACACTAAAGAGTGTAGTATAAGTAGAAACAAAGGAGATACATATGGGGTCTATAGGAACACCTGAATTAATAGTTATATTAGTGATTGCTCTAGTTATCTTCGGACCTGGAAAATTACCTGAAGTAGGTAAAGCTATCGGTAAAGGCATCAATGAGTTTAAAGATGCCATATCGGGGCCTAAAAAAGCTGTGGACGAAACGAAGGAAGCCGTTAAAAAAGCGACGACCATCGATGTGACGGCAGGGGCCAAAAACGATGATAAACATAAGGAAACTGAAGATTAGGAGGTATCACTATGTGTAAAGATTGTGGTTGCGGCGAAGATAATGGCGTTGTTACAAAGGTATTTACCGTACCGGGCATGATGTGCAGTAATTGTAAAGAAACCGTAGAAGGTGCATCGTTAGGATTACCGGGCGTATTGAGTGCAGAGGTGGATTTGCCGGAAAAAACGGCGACCGTATCTTTTGATCCGGCTAAGGTATCTGTTGAGACGATTACGACGGCCATCGAAAAGACGGGCTTTGAAGTGGCATCCGTTGCGGACGGTGTACATAAGCATAGTCATGGTTTGATGGGTACATTGAAACGTCTCTTTAAATAATCGAACTTATGGAGCTGTATTGAAACATTGTTTCGATGCAGCCCTTTTTTGTAATGAGGTGATAGGATGATACGCAAGTTTGATGTGCAAAATTTCAAGTGGGATGGCGTCGATACGTTGGTATACAAGCAGGACGGCAGTCCTTTTAAGGACGTAACGAGACAGGTTCTCTATGACGGTGCTTACGATATTCCTTGTCAATTTCGCTATTTTGAATGTCTGCCCGGCGGTTATTCCACATTGGAGTATCATGAACATACTCATATGGTGATGATATTTAGGGGAAAGGGGCAGCTGTTACTGGGGGATGATATTCATGATGTTGAATCCGGTGATTTTATTGAAATTCCGGGCAATACGATTCATCAGTTCCGCGCGAATAAGGGGGACTATATCGGATTTCTCTGTCTCGTGAATAAAGATCGGGATAAGGTGAAGTTGTTATCGCCGGAACAGATGGATGAGCTGCAGCAAAATCCTAAAATCAAAGCTTTCTTAGAAAGTTGCTGATAAGGTATGGCGGTTATGTGTGATGACCGCCTTATAATTAATTGTAATTGTAATTGTAATTGTAATTGCACGTGTGCTGTTAATGGGTGTGCAGATTTAGAGGGAGGTCCTATGAATACATGGACACGAGCGGCCTTGACATTTTTGGTGGGGCTCATTATTTGGTTCTTGCCTCATACGGAGGCGATTAAGCCGGAAGGCTGGCATTTATTAGCTATTTTTACGGCTACGATTGTAGGCTTTATTTTACGGCCCTGGCCGACGGGGATCATGGCTCTGTTCGGTATCGTAGCGGCGGTGGCGACACAGTCCATTACCATGGTGCAGGCTCTCGGCGGTTATGCGGAGGCCAATGTATGGCTCATCGTGGCGGCCGTATTCTTCTCGCGGGGCATTATTAATTCAGGACTTGGTAGGCGCATTGCGTACACCTTGATCAGGGCTTTCGGCACCAGTTCTTTGAAACTGGCCTATGCTCTGGCGTGTACCGATTTGATTATTTCTCCGGCGACGCCGTCCAATACGGCACGGGGCGGCGGTATTATATTCCCGATTGTACAGAATATTTCTCTTGCCTTCGGTTCCGAACCGCATGGCCCTACGTCTCGGCGCATCGGTGCGTACCTGATGACGACGGCACATACGATTAACACCATTACGGTCACGATATTTCTGACCGCCTGCAGCGGCAACTTGTTGATTACGTCATTAGGTGCGAAGCTGTTCGGCTACGATATTTCGTGGTGGGAATGGTTTCGGGCCGGCGTAATTCCGGGCGTTATCTGTATGATCCTGATGCCGTGGTTCATCTACAAGATTTATCCGCCTGAAATCAAGGAAACCCCTGAAGCGGCCGCGATGGCTCAAAAGGAACTGGAGGCTCTCGGTCCTGTTACGAAGGCCGAGATTTCTGTAGCCATTATCTTTGTGCTTTGTATCTTGCTTTGGGCCACCGCGATTTGGACTAAGCTTCATCCTACAGTTGTCGCGATGATGGGGGTATTGGCTTGCGTTGTAACGGGCTCCCTTACATGGGATGATATCTTAGGTGAACGCACCGGTTGGGATATTCTCATCTGGATGGGTACCCTTGTAGGCATGGCCGGACTTCTCGGTAAACTTGGCGTAGTGGCCGTTTTTGCAGACTTTGTCAGTCAGCATTTAGCCGGCTTTGACTGGTTCTGGGCATCCTTCATTATTTCCGCAACCTTCGTGTATTCTCAGTACTTCTTTGCCAGCGGCACGGCCCGTATTACGGCACTATTCTCCGCTTTTGCGGCGATTCTGGTCGCGATGGGTGCACCGATTCCGTTCACCATCTTGTTGTTCGGCTTGATGAACAGTCCGGGCTGTACGTTGACCCATTATAGCTCCGGTGTCACGCCGATTTTCTTCGGCTCCGGCTATGTGCCGCAAGGTACGTGGTGGCGCGTAGGTCTCGCCATATCTGTTGTGAGCTTTTTGATTCACTTCTGGGGCGGCACATTCGGCATGTGGCTTTTCGGTATTTTATAATGTATATGATCCCTCACTACGGCGGGGGATTATTTCGTTACATGGTTTAATGGGGAAAAGATTAATTTGGGGATAGATTTTTTCTATACCCAACCCTCATAAATTTTTATGATGTTTTCCCGTATTAGACTAATGTTTATCTTGCATAGCACAATGTAACGTGATATTATAATTTCATATTACAGATTATTTCAGGAGGAAACATGTTAGGTTTAGTCATTAGCTTGTTGATTATCGCGCTCGTCGTGATTATTAAAAACATTCGAATTATGAACAACAACTTAACACGTTTTTGTCTTAGAAGTTCCGCGAATGGTTTAATATACAATCAATAAGATTTGACTATATGGTTTGTTTCTTATATGTATATTTTCCAAGGGGTACATAGGCTTATCTATGTATCTGGGAATTCTGTAAACAAGAGAAATATCATTTGTAAACTTTTAAGGCGATTCATAGGAATCGTCTTTTTTATTTTGTGAAAGCCGTCCAAGTGGATACTTTCAAAGGAAACGAGGAGATCATCATGAGTTGTAGAAGTGACAATTTGAAAACGGGCGTGGCACGTGCACCACATAGATCGTTATTGAAGGCATTGGGCTTTGTTGACGAGGAAATGGGCAGACCCGTTATCGGTATTGCGAATTCTTTCAACGAAATTATTCCAGGTCACGTAGGACTCAAAAATATTGTGCAAGCCGTAAAGGACGGCATCCGAAACGCTGGCGGTGTTCCGATTGAGTTCAATACAATCGGTATTTGTGATGGTCTTGCGATGAACCATATCGGCATGAAATACTCCTTGGTGACTCGTAATATCATCGCGGACTCTATCGAGGCCACTGCGATGGCGACGCCGTTCGATGCGATGGTATTCATTCCGAACTGCGATAAGGTCGTACCGGGTATGTTAATCGCTGCGGCACGACTCAATATTCCATCCGTATTTGTATCCGGCGGCGCTATGTTGGCCGGCGTACATAAAGGCAAGAAAATCGGCTTATCCGATGTATTTGAAGCGGTCGGTAAGCATCAAACCGGTGAAATGGACGATGCGGAACTGCAGGATATCGAAAACAGCGCATGTCCTACGTGCGGATCCTGCTCCGGTATGTACACAGCTAATACGATGAACTGTTTGACGGAAGCCCTCGGCATGGGGCTTCCCGGTAACGGAACCATTCCTGCCGTATATTCCGAACGTTTACGTTTGGCGAAACTGGCAGGCATGCAGGCGGTAAAGGTTCTCAAGGAAAATCTCCGTCCGAAGGATATCATGACTCGTGAAGCTTTTGAAAATGCGGTAGCCCTCGATATGGCTTTGGGCGGCTCGTCCAATACGGCGCTTCATTTGCCGGCTATCGCACACGAAGCGGGTGTAGAGTTAACCTTGGATGACTTTGACCGCATTGCTCAAATCACGCCGCAATTATCTAAATTGTCTCCGTCCGGCGTTTACTTCATCGAGGATTTGTATGCGGCCGGCGGCGTATCCGCTGTACTGAAACGCTTAGCGGAAAACGGTCGACTTCATAAGGATTGCAAGACCGTAGCCCTAAAAACGCAAGGTGAAATCGCAAAGGCGGCTCATGTCGTTGATGAAGATGTTATTCATCCGTGGAATAATCCTGTACATGAAACCGGTGGCATCGCGGTGCTTAAAGGAAATCTTGCGGTAGACGGCTCCGTTGTAAAAGCAGGCGCTGTCGATGCGGATATGCTCGTTCACTCCGGCCCTGCCAAGGTGTTCAATAGCGAAGAGGAAGCGGTTGAAGCGATTACGGGCGGTAAAATCGTAAAGGGTGATATCGTTGTTATCCGCTATGAAGGGCCTAAAGGCGGTCCGGGCATGCGGGAAATGTTGACGCCTACATCGATGATCGCCGGTATGGGCCTCGATAAAGATGTGGCGTTGTTGACTGACGGCCGCTTCTCCGGTGCTACACGCGGTGCTTCTATCGGTCACGTATCTCCGGAAGCCGCTGCAGGCGGTACTATCGCCATCGTTGAAGACGGGGATATCATCAATATCGATATTCCGAACGGTACATTGGAACTTGCTGTATCCGACGAAGAAATCGCTCGTCGTAAAGCGGCGTTGAAACCTTTCAAATCGAATGTGACCGGATATCTTAAGAAATATGCGCTTCATGTATCCTCCGCCGCACAAGGTGCTATTGAGGTATTTGAAGATTAAGAATAGTATAGTTGGATTTAATGTCCCTGATGGGTGAAGGTGTATTCATGCGTAAATTATATGATTTTATGGAAGCTCGGGAACGGTTAAACACGATTACCGTAAAAACAAAATTGCTCCATAGCGATGTGTTTTCGGACGAGTGCGGCAATGATGTATATATCAAGCCGGAAAACTTGCAGATAACGGGCTCCTTTAAGGTCCGCGGAGCCTATAACAAGATTGCTAAATTGACGGAAGAGGAAAAGGCTCGCGGTGTCATTGCCGCATCCGCCGGCAATCACGCACAAGGGGTGGCTCTGGCTGCTAAACGCCTCGGCATCAAGGCGACCATCGTTATGCCGAAACATACACCTCTTATCAAGGTCAATGCGACAAAGCAATATGGTGCGGAGGTTGTACTGTCCGGTGAAATTTATGATGAAGCGTATCAGAAAGCGATGGAACTACAAAAGGAGCACGGATATGTATTCGTTCATCCCTTTGATGATGAAGATGTAATCGAAGGACAGGGAACCATTGCTCTCGAAGTTCTGGATGAACTGCCCGATGCGGATATCTTGTTAGTGCCCGTCGGAGGGGGCGGCATCGTGTCCGGCATTGCGGCGGCGGCGAAGCTGAAAAATCCTCGAATCAAGATCATCGGCGTGGAGCCGGAAGGCGCCGCCAGTGCTTTGGCTGCTTTGAAAGCGGATCATCCGGTGCCTCTCGACGAGGTGGCGACGATTGCGGACGGTACGGCGGTGCGATTGATCGGTGAAACCACATTGGAATACATCAAGAAATATGTAGATGATATCGTTACCGTCTCTGACTATGAATTGATGGAAGCCTTTTTGCTGCTTGTTGAAAAACATAAATTGGTGGCTGAAAACTCCGGTATTTTACCTTTGGCGGGTCTAAAAAAATTGGACTGCCGCGGTAAAAAGGTGGTCGCTATCGTCAGCGGCGGCAATATCGACGTGTTGACGATTTCATCCATGATCAATAAAGGACTTGTGCTACGGGGCCGTATCTTTACATTCTCTGTAAACCTTCCTGATAAACCGGGGCAGCTGGTGGCCGTTTCTGAAATGCTTGCCGATGCAGATGCGAACGTAATCAAGCTTGATCATAATCAGTTTAAGAATCTGGACCGCTTTCACGAGGTGGAATTACAGGTGACTGTTGAAACCAACGGAGAAGAACATATTCAAAGTATTATTGAAACTTTTAAAAAGAATGGTTACACCATTAAGCGTTTAAATTCCAGTGAAATTCTATCCGAATAGCTGGTTGAAAGGGTTCCTATGAGTGCAGAAACAATCAATGGGGCACGAATTGTCCTAGAAACACTACATCGCCTCGGCGTAACCGATATGTTCGGGTATCCGGGCGGTGCCGTTATTCCAATTTATGATGAAATTTATAGCTTCCCTGAAATCAAACATTATTTTGTGCGTCATGAACAGGGGGCGGCTCATGCGGCCGACGGCTATGCGCGTGTATCGGGGAAAATAGGTGTATGCCTCGCTACATCCGGACCGGGCGCGACGAATCTTGTGACGGGTATCATGACCGCTTATATGGATTCCGTACCGATGGTGGCCATTACCGGTCAGGTCGGCCGTCCGTTTATCGGTAAAGATTCGTTCCAGGAAGCGGATATCCAGGGGATTACGATGCCGATTACAAAGCATAATTACCTCGTTCAGGATATTCACGACCTGCCCCGCATCATCAAGGAAGCGTACTTTATAGCGGGTACAGGTCGTCCGGGGCCTGTATTAATCGATATTCCGAAGGATATTCAGACGGAAACGATATCCTTGGCTGAATACAATAAATTGTATGAGGTTCCGATCAGTCTGGAAGGATATGATCCTACCTATAAGGGCCATCAGGGGCAGATTAAAAAGGCGGCAACGCTTATTAAAAATGCGAAACGGCCTTTGATCATCGCCGGTGCCGGTATTTTGAAAGCTAACGCCATGGCGGAGCTGAAGGAATTGGCGGAAACAGCACAGATTCCCGTTACCAACACATTGGTAGGCCTGGGCGGTTTCCCGGGAAATCACGAACTGGCGCTCGGCATGGTAGGAATGCACGGCTCCGTTGCGGCCAACAACTGTACGGATGAGGCGGACCTCGTCATTGCGGCGGGTATCAGATTCCATGACCGCATTACGGGTCATCCTGACTTCTTCTGCAAAAAGGCGAAGATTATTCACATCGATATCGACCCTGCGGAAATTGATAAGAACGTTGCCATCGATGTGCCTATTGTAGGCGATTTAAAACATGTATTATCCGACCTCAACGCATTGGTGGAGCCGGCGACACACGAACCGTGGCTGGCGCAGATTCGTGAATGGCAGGAGGAATATCCGATGGTGGTGCCCGAGCCTGACAAGGATGAACTGCATCCTCAGTATGTGTTGTCGGAGCTCAACAAAATTATCAATGATGATGCCGTCATCGTGACAGATGTAGGACAGCATCAAATGTGGGCGGCTCAGTTCTTAACTCATAAATCTCCTCATACAATTGTGACATCGGGCGGTGCGGGTACCATGGGTTACGGCTTGCCGGCTGCCATAGGCGCTCAAGTGGGGGCCCCTGATAAGCAGGTTATCCTCGTCGTAGGTGACGGCGGATTTCAAATGACCTTTGAGGAACTCATGATGGTACGTCAATATAATCTGCCGATTAAAATCGTCATCATCAACAACGGTTATCTCGGTATGGTTCGTCAATGGCAGGAAATCTTTAATGACCGTCGTTATTCCTATGTTGATCTGGAGGTGAGTCCGGACTTCCTGAAACTGGCGGATGCCTTCGGTTTGAAAGCTGACCGTCTTGATAACGTAGAGGCTCTCGATAAGAACTTTAAGCGATATATTACATCTCCGGGCAGCATCATTCTGGACTGTCGCGTGTCCCGCGAGGATAATGTATTGCCGATGATTCCGGCCGGCGGCACCGTGAGCGGTATGATGGGCAAGAAAGGGGTGCTATGATGGTAAAAGAACATCAGGTCTTAGTCATTGCGAAGAATACGCCCGGCATCGGGACGCGTATTCTGGCACTCTTTAATCGTCGCGGATTTAACGTTACGAAGATGACATCCGGTGTGACGAATACGCCGGGATATGCGCGGATTACGCTTACCGTCGAGGCGGATGATCGCATACTGGATCAAGTGCAGAAACAGATTTATAAACTCATCGATGTTGTTAAGGTCAAGGTCTTTGAGGACCATGATGTAGTCTGTCGCGAACTGATGCTTATCAAGGTGAAAGCGACAGCATCCACACGGTCTCAAATCGTTCAGATTGCCGATGTATATCGCGGCAATGTGCTCGATATTTCTCCGACGTCCATGATTATCGAGGTCATCGGCAGTGAAGAAAAGTTACGCGGTTTTATCCAGATCATGGAGACCTACGGTATCCTTGAAATCGCTAAAACCGGTATTACCGCTATGAGTCGTGGAGAAAAGATTTAGGAGATGATACTGTGGGTGATGAATTACTCCATTATGAAAACGTCTGTTTTCGGCGTGACGGCAGGCCGATTTTAGACGATGTCAATTGGCATGTGGAGTCCGGTGAAAACTGGGCCCTGCTCGGACTGAACGGGGCCGGTAAATCGACGATGCTCAGCATGATACCGGCGTATCAGATTCCTACGACGGGAACGCTTCGCGTATTCGGACACGAATTCGGCAAATATGCGTGGCCGAAAATCAAGGCGCGTCTCGGCTTCGTCAGTTCCGTATTGGGACAGTTTCAATCGACACTGGACAAACAAAAGGTGGAAGACGTCATCATTTCCGGTGCTTTCAGCAGTATCGGTATTTACCGGACGGTGGATGACATGACTCGTGCAAAGGGTATGCGGTTACTCGAGGAATTCGGCCTCGCCTATCTGGAGGGGCATCGGTTTCATACCCTGTCCGCCGGTGAGCAGCGACGTGTTTTATTGGCGCGGGCTATCATGGCCGATCCGGATTTGCTCATTTTGGATGAGCCTTGTGCAGGGCTTGATTTACCGGCTCGGGAGAAATTCCTGCGAACCGTGGAGTCCCTCGTAGAGGAGCAGCACACGCCGATTGTCTACGTTTTACATCAGATTGAGGAAATATTGCCCGTAATTACGCATGTGGCGATTTTGCAGGAGGGCAGAATCATTCGTGCGGGCCCGAAACAGGATGTCCTGACGGACTCCGTTTTGTCAGACGTATTCGGCATGACCGTACAGGTCGTGTGGGAGCGGGACCGTCCGTGGGTTATCGTGCAATAGTTATTGTGTTTTATCATGGGATATTCATATTGTCCTTTGATAATGAACAAATGTACTCCACAGCTTATGTATATATGTAAGCTTGTGTACAGTATATATTACATATTCTATTTGAATATCATTGGAGGTTGTCTAACATGGCAGGTAAAATTTTAGGTACTACAGTTTATTATGATGCAGATTGTAATTTGAGCAAATTGGAAGGCAAAAAAATTACAGTCTTAGGTTACGGTTCTCAAGGTCATGCGCATGCATTGAACTTGAAAGAAAACGGCATGGATGTGACAATCGGTCTTCGCGGCGGATCCTCCAGTTGGAAAGCGGCTGAAGAAGCAGGTCTTATCGTAAAAGAAACGGCGGAAGCTGTTAAAGGTGCAGACATCGTTATGGTATTGATTCCGGACGAATTGCAGGCAGATGTTTATGCTAAGGATATCGCTCCTAATTTGAAGAAAGGCGCATACTTGGCATTTGCTCACGGTTTCAACATTCACTTCGGTAAAATCGTTCCTCGTGAAGACGTAAATGTATTCATGGTGGCGCCTAAAGGCCCTGGCCATTTAGTTCGTCGTACATACCAGGAAGGCTCCGGCGTTCCTTGCTTGTACGCAGTAGAAAAAGATCCGTCTGGCGACACTGAAGAAGTTGCCTTGGCATGGGCATCCGGTATCGGCGGCGGTCGATCCGGTATCTTGGAAACAAACTTTAAATCCGAAACGGAAACCGACCTTTTCGGTGAACAAGCTGTATTGTGCGGCGGCATAACAGAATTGATCAAAACAGGCTTTGAAGTATTGACTGAAGCCGGATATGAACCTGTAAATGCGTACTTTGAATGCCTGCATGAAATGAAATTGATCGTCGATCTTATCTACGAAGGCGGCTTCCAAAAGATGCGCCATTCCATTTCCAACACTGCTGAATACGGTGACTACTATGCAGGTCCTCGCGTAATCACTGCAGATACTAAAAAAGCTATGAAACAAATCTTGGCGGATATTCAATCCGGTAAATTTGCCGATGAATTCTTGGCTGATTCCAAGAACGGTCAGAAATTCCTTAAAGAACATCGTGAAGCGGCTGCTAATCATCCAATCGAACCGGTTGGTGCGGAACTTCGCAACTTGATGAGCTGGTTAAAATAATACTCATAAAGTGTATCACAGAAAGAACAGCCTTTCGGGGCTGTTCTTTTTTGTAAAATAATGGTTGTGACAATATCTTTATATCGAAAAATTTAATGTGTTGTATGGTATAATAAATTATATTTGAAAGGAGCGAATTATATGGATTTTTATACTGTTTCCTATGTGGAGAGCCAAATTACAACTGGAAATATGTGGCTGTTTATCAGTTTCTTAGTTGTTTTGCTGGGCCTACTGATTGTTGGTATTCAAGTCATGCGTAACGGTTTTACGAGTCGCTATCGTGATTTGACGGTTATCTTATCTCTTATTGTGGTCTTTTTTCTCGGCATGGAGTATCAGGAATACGGATGCATGAGATCCAATTCGGAGGATTCATCGCGGATGCTTACGTTTTTGAATGCTTTCAGCAATGATCGATCCGTACCGCGTGATCAGTTGGCGGTCAATTCCTTAAAGGTACGTAACGGCATGATTTTAAAGGTCAGTGATGCGTATTATGAGGTGCAGTTTAACCCTGAATATACGACCTATACTATTACGCGTGTATATACGGTGAATCCGACGGATCGGATCCATGACAAGGATGAAGTACTACCTTAAGGAGGAGTGTATATGACAGAATCTATGATCATCTATGGCATGATTTTTGCAAAACTCGCCATCGGTCTCTTAGCGATTATCTTACAGATTAACTTGATGGGTAAAGGTAACCTGGCACCTACATCCGCGCTGGATCAGTTACAAAATTACGTTCTGGGCGGTATTATAGGCGCAATTATTTATAACGATCAAATCGGTATTTTACAGTTTATGCTCGTTCTTATTTTGTGGACTATTCTGGTTATGACCCTTAAATTCCTGAAAGGGAATCTACGATTTTTTAAAACTGTTTTGGACGGTCATCCGGTAATCGTCATCGAAAAGGGTGTCGTTCTTACAGAGGAATGTATGCGCTACGGTATTCAGGCGGCGGAACTGAAGCTTAAATTGCGCGTGGCGGGCATCCAATATGTAAAGGATGTTAAACGGGCCGTACTTGAACAGAACGGTGCCCTTACTGTCGTTCAATACGGAGAGGATAATATCCGATTCGATCTCATCAATGACGGTCAGATTAATACTTTCACATTGGACCTCATCGAAAAAGATAAGGAATGGCTCGAACAGGAAGTAAAGAACAAAGGTTATACCGTTAAGGAGATTTACATTGCCGAGTATATAGATGGTGAGGTTGTTCTTTATCCGTATGAAAAGAAACATCGTCCTCGATTGGTGCAGAAGGTCAGTGATAAAGTCAGTGACAAGGTAAGTCATATAAAATAGTTGAAATTAATTAAATACAGGGTTATATGATAAAACATAATGTATTGAATTGTTTTTTGCAGTGAATTCGTATAGAAAGGATTGTAGTGAATCGTAAAGATTTAATCGATCGATTACAACAACTCCATAGAGATGAGGACAGTCGCGTGACGATTAACCCTCATGCATCGCAGAAGGTGGCCATCGTTTACCCGAACACGTATTATGTGGGTATGAGTAATTTGGGGCTTCATATCATTTATGAAGAAATAAATCTACGTCCTGACAGCGTGTGTGAGCGGATTTTTCTACCTGAGAAAAAGGAATTGGATGCATATGATAAGACCAAAACGCCGCTTATGAGCATCGAAACCCGGCGCGCCATGCATCAGTTCGATGTGGTCGCCTTCGATGTGACCTTTGAGATGGACTATTTCCATATTCCTCTGATGCTGCGCCACGGACGCGTGCCTGTGATGAGTCGCGACAGAACTGAATTCGATCCCATTGTTATCGCCGGCGGACCTTGTGCAACCTTTAACCCTGAACCTTTTGCGGACTTTATCGATGCCTGTATTATCGGTGAAGGGGAGGGCGTTGTTACCTCCGTATTGGATCGTATTCGGGAGGGGCGCAATCGCGGTGAAAGCAGGGAACAGGTCATAGCATCTCTGGCGAATATCGACGGTGTGTATGTGCCTGTGCTCTATACGCCGCGGTATGATGAGAAAAATCGCTTTACGGGCTATGATATTTCCGGTGATGCGCCGAAGCGTATACGTCGTCACTTCGGGCCGTTGACGAGCGGCGGAGAGACGGTGGTGGCGACGAATTATACGGAGTTCGGTGCCATGTACATTATCGAAGTGGCTCGCGGCTGCGGACGTCATTGTCGGTTCTGTATGGCCGGTTACTGTTTCAGGGTGCCTCGTGTACGCTCCTTAGAGGTTCTGAAAGAAGGTGTCAATCGGGCGGAGCGGCTCGGTAAGAAAGTGGGCCTTATGGGGGCCGCCATCTCCGATTATCCTGAGGTGGATGATTTGGTGACCTATATTCGTTCAAAGGATATGCGCTACTCCTGTGCATCCCTGCGGGCCGATTCGTTGACACAAGCCGTTGTGGACGGACTTGCGGACAGCGGTCAAAAGACGATTACCATCGCACCGGAAACGGGCAGTGAACGCTTGCGTCGCGTTATCAACAAGGGCATCAGCGAGGAGCATTTACGAAATGCCGCCACCTTGTCCGCCAAATCAGGCATTCAACATATGCGCCTGTATATCATGATCGGCTTGCCGACGGAAACGGATGAAGATATCGATGCCATCATCAGCCTTGCGGAGCGCACCCAGGCACATATGGCCGAAGTGGGTTGTAAAGGGCGGTTGACTTTGAGCATCAATCCGTTTATACCGAAGCCGTTTACACCGTTTCAATGGATGGCGATGGCTCATCAGAAAGATGTGGAACGGAAGTTGCAATATATAAAAAAATCACTGCAGAAGAATCGCCGCATCGAGGTTCTCGTAGAATCGCCGAAGGAAGCTTATATTCAAGGTGTGCTTGCTCGCGGAGACCGACGCTTAGGCGCCGTCATCGCCGCCTGTGCGGCAGATAGGGGCAGTAAATCCTTTAAGGCGGAGATGAAAGCGGCCGGCCTCGATATGGATGATATGAACTATCGGGAACGCAGCTTTGATGAATGCCTGCCGTGGAGCCATCTCGACATGGGCTTACGGGACGGATATCTGGAGATGGAATGGAAACGGTCTCTTGATGAAGCCTATACGCCTCCGTGTGCGGACGGCTGTAAGCGCTGCGGTGTATGTGAATAACTTTAGGGATGTAACTTTGTATATGTAAATGGCTTAGTACATATTGATAATCCTGTATAGAAAGGGCGTTTTATAACTTATGAAAAATGACGTGGAGCGCATTGATGTCGAAGGCCCTTATGGGAAGTGGTCGTATGAGCAACCTCTGTGGGCTAACCATTTTCCGGTTGTCATGGGGGACACGTACCGTCACGGTGGAGTGTCGGAAAAGCCGTATGATTCTTTAAATTTAGCCTTTCACGTGGGGGACGATCCGGAGTCGGTACGTCGAAATCGTTCTGTTATTACAGACTATTTAGGCGTTGATGCAGGCCGTATTACCTGCGGAAATCAGGTGCATGGCTTAAAGGTTGTAGAGATTACGGAACAGCATATCGGGGCCGGTGCTTTTAACAGCGAGGCGGCTGTTGATGACTGCGATGCCATATTCACGAAGATTCCGAATGTGCCGTTATTTTTATTTACCGCCGATTGTGTGGGTGTCGGCATTTATGATGCGGCACATCATGCATTGGCTGTAGTGCATGCGGGCTGGCGCGGCGCTATCGACCATTTGCCGGTTCGGACTATCGAGACCATGCATGCTGTATACGGAACAAAGTTCGAAGACTGTTATGTTTATTTGGGTCCCAGCATCGGGCCCGAATCCTTTGAGGTAGACTGCGGGTTAGCGGAGCGATTTGAACAGTCCTGGATGGCCATGACGAATCGGGAGGTAACGGATCTGGTTCGTTATAGGAACAGCAGTTCGCTTGATGGTATACCGTCGGATTGTTCCGAAAGCTCCGACAGTTCTGATAACGCAAAGAATTGTAAAGAAAGTGGCAGTGATATGAATGACCGTGACGCTACATCTACAGACGTTCATAGAGATAAAGGCTATGTAAACTTGTGGGCTTTCATCGAAGAAGGCCTCATTGTTCACGGTGTGCCTAAAGAACATATCTGCATCGGCGGAACGGACAGCATGATAGCGGCGGATTGTTATTCCTATCGCCGTGAAAATGGTATAACAGGTCGCATGGCATTATTCGGTATGCTTCGGGCGCGATAATGCCGCACCGCGAATATAATTAAAATGCGTAGAAATATACTGTATCATGTCAGAAATTCGCATGGTATATGCGGTAAACGATATACATTCGCGGCTAAATACTATATAATAGAATAGTCTATACTGATATATTTGTTTATTATTATATAGAGATTGAAGGGGGACTTTCACATGATTGAAGAATCCCTGCACGCAGTACAGCAGCGTATGGCGGATGCTATGGCGCGTGCCGGTCGCGTGGATACGGCTATTCTGGTGGCGGTTACAAAGAATCATCCTGTTTCCGCTATTGAAGAGATTTCCGGTCTCGGTGTAACTCATGTGGGGGAAAATCGAGTACAAGAGGCGAAGGAAAAGCAGATGCTCTATAAAGGACCTCGATTGACATGGCATTTGATCGGTCATCTGCAGGTCAACAAGGTGCGTCAGGCGGTTCCTATGTTTGATCTCATTCACTCCGTAGACAGTCGTAAATTATTGGATGAAATCGAGAAGGTGGCTGCAAAGCGCGATAAGGTGCAGGACATATTGTTGCAGGTCAATATAGCCCGTGAGGAGTCGAAGTCCGGCATGTCCGTCGAGGAATTTCCGGATATTCGGGATTACGCGAAGACGTTGCCTCATGTGCGGGTTCGGGGAATGATGTGCATCGCGCCTTTCTTTGATGATCCGGAGGAAGCACGTCCCATCTTCCGCGTAGCTCATGCCTTGTATGAGGATATGAAACGCTATTTCGAAGAGGGGCAGATTCAATATTTATCTATGGGGATGACTCACGACTTTGAGGTGGCTTTGGAAGAGGGCGCCAACATCGTTCGTGTAGGCACAGCTATTTTTGGGGAACGTGTATATTACTAAATTTTTGTATTACTCAGTTTATACCGCGTTAGTTTTATCAGGAGGAAAAATCCATGGCATTGGGAGATTACTTAGACAAAGCAAAAAACTTATTCTTAGCGAAAAATGATGACGACTATGAATATGATGATTACGATTATGAAGATGAAGAGGAATACGAGGATGAAATCGCTCCTGTAGCAGCGGCCCCTGTATCCGGCGCATCTGAATTTCATCCACGCAAGGTAGGAGGCCAATCTACAATGACACAACGTCCAACGGCAATGAAAGTAATTGTTATTGAACCAAAGGTATTTGAGGATTCTGAAAATATTACGCATCAATTGCGCGATATGCGTCCCGTATTGATCAATTTTGAAAATACGGATCCTCATGAAGCCGCTCGTATTGTAGATTTCGTATCCGGCGCGACCTTTGCCTTGGATGGAAAATTGGAAAAGGTAGGTAAGGACATTTTCATGTGCGTACCTGTTAACATTTCTATTGATTACAATGATAATGAAAGCAGCACCGAGCAAAACGAATATTCTTGGCAAAATAAATAAATTCCTTGAAAATGGCGGTGACAAATATGTTAGGTAAAACCTTATGTATCGGTGTCGGCTCGATGGGCGGAGCTCTGCTTCGCGGTGCGTTGCAGCATGGCGTGTTACAAGCGTGTGACACGCATATTCTGGTGCGTCGCGAGGAACAATGCCGGGAATTGAACGATGAATTGGGTGTTGCAGGATTTACCGCGATGCCTGATGTAAGGAACTATAATACCATATTGCTGGCCGTAAAGCCTCAGGTGTTACCGACTGTGCTGGAGGAATTGAGCCAAGTAGCATACGGGACGACGATGATATCCGTAGCCGCCGGGGTTACATTGGATACTTTGAAAGAAGCCGTTCCGCAAGCTAAATGGTTCAGAGCTATGCCTAATACACCGGCAGCCATAGGGGTAGGCATGACCGCTCTCACCGGGGATGATATGGAAACGGACGTAGCCCGCGGTGTGCAGGCTTTGTTCGAAGCCGTCGGAGAAGTGGCGGTGGTAAGCGAAGCCGATCTTGACCGATTGGGTGCTTTATCCGGAGCCGGTCCCGGCTATATGTTTGTCATCCTTGATGCCTTAGCCGATGCGGGCGTTCGTATCGGACTGCCTCGTCAACTGGCCATTAAGGCCGCCGCACAGACCATGTACGGTGCCGGTAAGATGGCCCTTGATAGCGGACTGCATCCGGCTGTGTTACGCGATCAGGTAACGAGCCCGGGAGGTACGACTATCACCGGTATCGGGGCTATGGAAAAGGGCGGATTGCGCAGTGCCATCCAGGACGGTGTTGCGGCATGCCTTGCTCGGTCGAATGAATTGGGGAAATAATTTTGGCAGATACTAGTAAATTAATTCGATATTTTGAAGCCAGCGGTAGCGGCGAAGAAGCGCGCCGTATGCTGGACCTTGCGGAGCAGGTGGTAAAGGGCAAGCCCTATCGTGTGGCGGACTTTACGAGCCCTGCGGGCCTTGTTATCGCCGATGCGATAAAGGCGAATTATCCGCAGCTGTCGGTGAAAACCGATGGCGGTTATGAAGGGGCGGAACGTATCCGCATCGCCTTTGTAGATAGCGACTTTAACGGTACTGTGGACATGGGTATCCGCGCGTTAAAGGTGAACTGGGACCCTCGGTTCCGATTGCTCACTCATCGCGATGTACTGGGCTCTTTGATGGGTCTCGGTATTGATCGCTCCAAATTCGGTGATGTAATCGTACAGCAGGGGGGCGCTCAAATCCTGGTGGATGAAAGCGTAGCGGACTTTGTCATTCAGAACTTTACGAAGATTGCTATGGTTTCCGTGTCTGTAGAGCCGATTGAGCTTGCGGACATTGCCCCGAAGGAAGAAAAAATTAAAGAAGTACGTACTACTGTCGCATCTTTGCGTTTAGATGCGGTGGCAAGTTCCGGGTTCAGCGTATCTCGAACCAAATTGGTGAGCGCTATCAACGCCGGATTACTGCAGGTAAACTGGCAACCGGCTAAGGGGGCATCTCAAGAGGTAAAAGAAGGAGATGTCATTTCCATGCGCGGTCGTGGCCGAATGAAGGTGGAAGCCATTACAGGTACATCCCGAAAGGGGCGTATCGGCGTATACCTTAAACGATTTATGTAGGCAATTAAAAATCGGCTTGACCATCAAGCCGATTTTTTTATTATAGCAGGTGAGTTATGGTATCCATCACATTTCAACCCACAACTGAAGATATGATTTTGTTCATCGGCGGCGGTGAGGTGGCGGAGCGAAGGATTCGATTATTTATTGATGAGCCCTGCCGGATTGTGGTCATAGCACCGTCTGCGACGGCAGCGGTCGGTATATGGAGCAGGGAAAAACGTCTCACTTGGCATGAGAGGGCTTTCACGGAAGATGATGAATTACTCATCGCTCAAAGCAGATTGTTGTTTGTCTGCACGGATAATCATGAATTAAATGATCGATTATATGAATTAGGTCAGGCCCATCGCGTGTGGACGAATCGTAGCGATAACCCGTCAGCGTGTACTTTCACAGTGCCGTCCTCGCTGGATCTGGGTGATTTACATATCGCCATCGGTGCCAATCATGCGGGGCCGCGTATCAATCGGCTGGTGAGACGAGATATGATGAATCGTTATGACCAGTTGCAAAAGGCTATGCCCGGACTTAAAATATTTAGAGAAGAAGTAAAGTTACTGCTTCCCACACCGGAGGCCCGTCAGCAGTTCTGGCGGGACCATTTAACGGAGGATACATTTGAAGCCATTCTCAAGGGAGAGTGGAGAAGTATAGAGGAGAAACTACGCCATGCAATTAGTGGTATTAGGTCTAAATCATAGAAGTGCCGCTGTGGAGGTGCGTGAACGTTTCTCGTTTGAAAAGGACGAGGTAGTCGAAGCACTGAACCGCCTCTATGAGTATGATTCTATTTCAGAATGCGTTATATTATCCACATGTAACAGAACGGAAATTTATGCCGTTTTAGAGGATGTGGACTGCCCGAAGACGTATATGTTAAGGCTGTTACAAGACTTGAAGGGCGCCGAGGCGGTTGATGAGAAAGCATTCTTTTTCTATGAGGAAAGAGATTGTATTGAGCATCTGTTCCGCGTGTCCGCCAGTCTCGATTCCCTTGTGTTGGGGGAAGGCCAGATTTTGAGCCAGTTAAAGGGGGCTTATATTCAGGCGTATAGCGCAGGCTGTACAGGTACAATTTTTAATATTCTATTTCAACGTGCCATCGGTGTCGGTAAAAAGGTACGTACCAATACGGGTATTGCGAATACGCCGGTATCGGTCAGCTATACGGCTGTCAATCTTGCGGAGGACAGTCTGGATAAACCGTTATCCGAGGCGACGGTCCTCATCTTAGGGGCCGGAACGATGAGCGAATTGACGGCGACTCACTTGCAGGCGAAAGGGGTAAAGACCATATTCGTGTCGAACCGTACCTTTGCTAAGGCGGAAGCGTTGGCAAAACGCTTTAACGGCAAGGCGGTCAAGCTCGATCATTTCGTGGAACAGGCGAAGAATGCGGATATTCTCATCACATCGACGGGGGCGCCACATTATATCATCACCCCTAAAGAAGCGAAAAAAATCGTTCAACTGCGCGAGGGAGAACCGATTGTTATGATTGACATCGCCGTACCGCGTGATATTGATCCGGCTGTGGCTGATATCGATGGAATTTATTTATTTAATATTGACTCTCTTGAAAGCGTCGTAGAGGAAAATAAGGCGCAACGCGAGGAAGAGGCGCGCCGAGCTGAACCGATCATTCACGAAGCCATCGAAGATTTATTGGATAAGCTAAGTTATTTATCCGTTCGTCCTATGATGGCCTTATTGACGGAGAAGGCTGAGCGCATACGAAGTCGTGAATTACACAGGGCGCTCGCTAAATTACCGGATATTTCCGATAAGGAGCGACGCATTATGGACTCCATGAGTCGTATGATTACCCGTAAGATTTTACGGGAACCTATGATTCACTTCAATGAAATCGCAGGTACGGAGGAAGAAGGTCTGTACTGGGAATTATTCAAAGATATGTTTAATCTTGAGAAAGAAGGCTGATGCCATGAGAGATCATATTCGTATCGGCACGCGAAAAAGTGCCCTTGCCCTATGGCAGGCTGAACATATTAGTGCGGAATTGAAGCGTCTGTATCCCGGCGTTTCAGTGGAGCTGGTTCACTTTAATACAAAAGGGGACCGTATCTTGGAAAAACCGCTGGCTCAAGTGGGCGGCAAGGGATTATTCACGGCGGAACTGGAAGCGGCTATGCACGACGGAGATATCGATATTGCTGTACATAGCCTGAAGGATATGCCTACGGAATTACCGGAAGGCTTGACCTTAGGCGCTATATCCGCTCGTGAAGTTCCCTATGATGCCCTTGTGAGTCCTGAGTATAAGACACTCGATAAATTGCCTCAAGGTGCCCGTATCGGTACGAGCAGTTTACGTCGTCAGGCACAGCTGCTTCATGTGCGTCCCGATTTACGCGTAGAGGTTATTCGCGGCAATGTACAGACACGTCTCAGTAAGATAGAGACGGACAATCTGGATGGCGTCGTGTTGGCGCAGGCCGGTCTTAAACGGCTAGGTCTGGAGAATCAGATTACGCAGGTGTTTACGGCGGATGAAATGATTCCCGCTGTGGGCCAGGGGGCGCTTGCTATCGAGTGCCGTGCGGATGATTCGGAAATGCTCGAAATGCTGGCGCCTATCAATGATGAAGCGACGTGTTATGCCGTAGAAGGGGAGCGCAGTTTTCTGCGTCAACTCAACGGCGGTTGCCAGGTGCCGATGGGCGTTCACGGCACCATCGAAAAGGGGCAGCTACGATTAAGAGCGATGATTGCATCCCTTGACGGCAGGACCGTATACGAAGGTGAGATTTCCGGCCCCGCTAAAAAGGGTGAAATTCTCGGGAAAAATCTTGCGAGAGCCTTATATGAAGAAGGGGGCAAGCATATTGTGGAAGCCCTTATAGAGGAAGGAATCATAAAATGACAGGTATGGTATATCTAATCGGGGCAGGCCCCGGTGATGTAAAATTAATTACCGTAAAAGGTCGAGAGTGCATCGAGAGTGCAGATGTAATTGTATATGACTATTTGGCGGATGCTCATCTGTTAGAATGGGCCCGTCCCGATGCGGAACTCATTTATGCGGGTAAGCAGTGTAAGGATCACACGATGCATCAATGGGAAATCAATGAATTATTGGTGCAAAAAGGGAAAGAAGGTAAAATCGTGGCCCGTCTGAAGGGCGGTGATCCGCTCGTGTTCGGTCGTGGCGGAGAAGAGGCTATGGCCCTTGGCGAAGCCGGTGTTCCCTTTGAATTTGTTCCCGGTGTTACTTCGCCGATTGCGGCGCCTGCTTATGCGGGGATTCCTGTAACGCAACGGGCTATGGCCACATCCTTTGCGGTTGTTACGGGCCATGAGGATCCGACAAAATCCGTTTCCGGCATTCATTGGGAAGGCCTTGCGACTGCGGTGGATACACTTTGCTTTGTAATGGGTGTCGGCAATTTGCCTGTTATTGCGGAGAAATTGATGACCTACGGTCGCGCGCCGTCTACACCGGTCGCGCTCGTTCGTTGGGGCACGAAGCCCGTACAGGAGGTATTGGTGTCTACCCTTGAACATGTAGTGGAGGATGTGGAGAAGGCTCAGTTAAAAGCCCCTGCCATCATCGTTGTAGGCGATGTGGTAAATCTTCGGGAGAAATTGCAATGGTTCGATAATAAACCGCTGTTCGGTAGAACCGTCGTTGTTACCCGAGCCCGTGCTCAAGCGAGCGCTTTTCGTGAAAAGTTGATGGCACAGGGCGCCAATGTGGTTGAAGCGGCCGCTATCAAGACGATACCGATGGACCTTTTCGATGAGGATAAGCGTATCATCGCGAATGCCAATACATATCAATGCGTGGTATTCACATCCGGTGAAGGTGTTCGCTATTTCTTCGATGCACTTTATAAAGAAGACAAGGATACACGTGCCTTAGGCTATGCAAAGGTGGCAGCCATCGGTTGTGCGACGGCCCGTGAACTTGGTAAATACGGTATCGTGCCGGATATTATCCCTGCTGATTACAAGGCGGAATCCGCCGTTGAGGCCCTTGAAGAAGAACTGAATGCGGGCGACTCCGTATTGTTGATTCAACCGAAGGTGGCACGTGATGTCATTCCGCGTTGCTTGCGTCACCGCGATATGAATGTAGACATTTTGCGCCTGTACGAAACGACACAGGATACATCTCAACAGGAGGCCTTGATTAATGCGTTGACTGAGGGCTCTGTGGATTACATTACGTTTACAAGCTCCTCTACGGTGACAAATACGATTCAGCTGTTGGGTGAAGATGCATTAAAACTATTGGCTAATACCAGGATTGCCTGCATCGGACCGATTACGGCTGCCACCGCTATGAGTGCGGGTCTTAGTCCGCACATTATCAGCGACGTATATACAACCGATGGCCTGGTTAATGCCATTGTAAAGGATGCTAATGCCTGAATGGGATAGGACATAGCTGGTTTCTGTTTATGAAATCGGTAATACTCTATTGCATATTTATGAGCTGGCGTTCAATTTTAATTAGCCCGTACAGGGCGATAGGAGGATTACATGTACGACTTAACATATCGTCCTCGCCGCTTGCGTATCAATCCTGAAATGCGGGATTTGGTGCGCGAAACGACACTCGACGTATCCGATTTAATTTATCCGTTATTTATCGTTCCCGGTGAAAGTATCAAAAAAGAAATTGACACATTGCCGGGGCAATACCATTTGTCCGTTGATGAGGCCGTGAAAGTTGCTCAGGAAGCATACGATCTCGGCATTCGCGGCGTAGAAATCTTCGGCATTCCTACCTATAAGGACGAACAGGGTTCCTCAGCATGGGATATGTCGCAGCCTGTACAACAGGCGATTAAAGCGATTCGTCAGGCGGTGCCTAATCTTTTGGTTATCTCTGACGTATGCTTGTGCCAATATACATCGACAGGTCATTGCGGCATGATCGAAGATCACGAAATCCTGAATGATGAAACGTTGCCGCTACTTTGTAAGGTGGCGGTAAGCCAGGCGGAAGCAGGTGCTCATATGGTGGCGCCGTCCGATATGATGGACGGCCGTGTCGGCGCTATCCGTGAAGCCCTCGATGCGGCGGGATATAAAAATGTATCCATCATGAGTTATGCCGCAAAATATGCGTCCGCTTATTACGGTCCGTTCCGTGGCGCCGTAAACTCCGCACCTCAATTCGGGGACCGTAAATCCTATCAGATGGATCCGGCGAATCGATTGGAAGCTTTCAGAGAAATCGAACTCGATATTGCGGAAGGCACGGACATCATCATGATTAAACCGGCATTGTCCTATCTGGATATCGTCCGTGAAGCGCGCGACCGCTATGAATTACCGGTGGCCGTATACAATGTGTCCGGAGAATACGCGATGGTTAAATCCGCAGCCGCGGCAGGCCTCATCGACGAGGAACGACTCGTGATGGAGACGATGCTATCCATGAAGCGGGCCGGGGCCAAGATCATCATCACATACCATGCCCTTGATATTGCAAAATGGTTACAACAATAAGGAGAAGCCATGTTACAGTTAGGTAAATCTGAAAAAGCTTTTGATGAGGCGAAGCGGTATATGCCGGGCGGCGTGAACAGTCCGGTGCGTTCGTACCGCAGTGTGGGCTCCAACCCGCCGTTCATCAGCAGTGCCAGCGGCAGCCGCATTTATGATATCGATAATAACGAATACATCGACTACGTATTGAGCTGGGGCCCTATGATTCTGGGGCATGCAAGTCCTGAGGTCATCGCGAGCCTGCAGGAGGCGATTCCGCGCGGTACCAGCTATGGGGCGCCTACGCTGTTAGAAACGGAATTGGCGAAGAAAATTCAGGCCTTCATGCCGTCCATGGAAATGATTCGCCTTGTGAACTCAGGTACGGAGGCGACCATGAGCGCCTTGCGCGTGGCTCGTGGTTATACGGGACGCGACCGCATCGTTAAATTCGTAGGCTGTTACCATGGTCACAGCGATTCTCTTTTGGTGAAAGCAGGCTCCGGCCTCGCTACATTCGGTGTACCGGACAGCCCGGGCGTGCCGCAGGGGGTAGCGGAAAATACAATTACGTTGCCGTATAATGATAGTGATGCGGTGCGTGCACTATTCGATGATATAGGCGACACCATCGCGGCTATTATCGTGGAACCTGTGGCGGGCAACATGGGCTGCGTGCCTCCTGCAGCAGGCTTCCTTGAAACCTTGCGGGATGTGACAAAGACGCATGGTGCGCTCTTGATTTTTGACGAAGTCATGTGCGGCTTCAGAGCGAGCAGCGGCGGAGCTCAAAAACTGTACAAGATTAAGCCTGACCTTACCTGCCTCGGCAAAATTGTCGGCGGCGGTATGCCGTTGGCCGTATTCGGCGGTGCTCGTGAAATCATGAGTCAAGTCGCTCCGTCCGGTCCGATTTACCAAGCCGGCACGTTGAGCGGCAATCCGATTGCCGTAACTTCCGGCCTTGCCACATTGTCCATCTTGCAACGGGACCCGACCATCTTCAAGCAGGTGGAGGATGCGACCATTGCACTTTGTGACGGACTCAAGCAGTTGGCTGCAAAATATAATGTGCCTGCTACGGTGCAACGCGTGGGGTCCATGTTCACACTGTTCTTTACGGATAAACCGGTCGTGAATTTCGACGATGCAGCGGCCTGCAATGAAGAACATTTCAAACTGTTCTTCCATCATAACTTGAGTCACGGCATTTATTATGCTCCGAGCCCTTATGAAAGCAACTTCGTGTCTATCTGTCATAAGAGCAGTGAAATTGAGCGTACATTGGCGGTGGCTGAGGAAGCTTTCAAAAAAATCAGTGATACATTGTAATTAAAATATAGCCATAATCAAGGCTAACTTGATTATGGTATGTGTGTATTCTCGATATAGGTGATGAACATGCAGTTTTATAAGAACTTAAAGCGTGCTCGCGTGCGCATGGGTAAAAGCCAAATCGAAGTAGCAAAGGCCGTAGGTATCAGTAATGCGGCGCTTTCAA